>OFPS01000056.1_pt1 | contig 143468 bp, 142 predicted proteins | sample 1542111 | NCBI WGS metagenome assembly OFPS01 (sample SAMN04209233, study PRJEB22552) | human gut metagenome | biome: gut; material: feces | host: Homo sapiens | place: USA: Oklahoma | reverse complement strand
CCCAAAACCGCCGTGCCATATTTTTCTTACAGGCGCCCGTAGATGCGGCTCGTCTCGTGGATGGTTTTGGCAAGCTTTTTGCTTGCCTCTCCCGGGAGCATGCGCCACTGCCAGTTGCCGCTGCTCGTGCCGGGGGTGTTCATGCGACAGCCCTTGCCGAGCCCCAGATAGTCCTGCATCTGTGCGACGAAGAGTCGGCTTTGGCAGCTCATGCCGCCGCGGATGATGCCGGTATTGAAGCCCTCCTCATCATTGAGACCGAGGTACTTCTTCGCGAACGCGATGTCCGCCTTATCCGCCTCCGTGCGCCAGAGGGCGAGGGGCGCGTTGTCGTGCGTGCCGGTATAGCAGATACTGTTGAAGTTGCAGCTGTGCGGCAGATAGTTGCTCGGGTCGCGCGAGTCAAACGCAAACTCCAGAACTTTCATGCCGGGAAGGCAGGAATCGTTCAGCAGCTGCACGACCTCAGGCGAGGGATAGCCCAAGTCCTCGGCGATGAAGTCAAGGTCACGAAACCAGCCGGTCAGCACGCCGACGAGTGACATGCCGGGGCCTTTGACCCAGCGGCCGTTTTTCGCGGTCGTTTCGCCATAGGGAATGGCCCAATAGCTCTCAAAGCCGCGGAAATGGTCAATGCGGATCACATCGTAGAGCTGCTGCGCGCCGCCGATGCGGCGGATCCACCAGCCGTAGCCGTCGCGCGCCATCGCTTCGTAGTTGTAGAGAGGGTTGCCCCAGAGCTGCCCGTCGGCGCTGAAGCAGTCGGGCGGGACGCCGGAGACCTCAACGGGGACGTTGTGTTCGTCCAGCTGGAACATCTCGGGCTCTGCCCACACGTCGGCGGAGTCCATCGCCACATAGATGGGCAGGTCGCCGATGATGCGGATGCCGAGGGAGTGGATATAGTCCTTGAGCGCGGTCCACTGGCGGAAAAACAGAAACTGAATGTAGGTGAACAGCTCCACGTCTTCGCGCAGCATGTCGCGGTAGCGCTCAATGACCGCGCTGTCCTTGCGGCAGCGGATGTCCTCATCGTCCCACTCTGTCCACGCCTTCATGCCGAAGTGGCGCTTGAGCGCCATGAAGAGCGCGTAATCCGGCAGCCAGCGCTCGTTTTTCTTTTCAAACGCTGCGATGTCCTCGTGGTCGCGCGCAAAGCCGCGCGCCTTGGCCTTTTCAAGCAGCGCAAAGCGGCTTTCGTAGATCTTGCCGTAGTCGACATAGCGGGGATCGTCGCCCCAGTCGCAGGAGTTGACCTCTGCGCGCGTCAGGAGCTTATCCTTGATGAGCAGGTCGAGGTCGATGAAGTACGGGTTGCCCGCAAAGGAGGAAAAGCTCTGATACGGTGAGTCGCCGTAGCTCGTCGGGCCGAGCGGCAGGAGCTGCCAGTATTTCTGCCCTGCGGCGGCGAGGAAGTCGGCAAAGTCATAGGCGGCCTTGCCCATCGTGCCGATGCCGTGGGGCGAGGGAAGGGAGGAGATCGGCATCAGAATGCCGGCGGATCGTTCGATCAATGGAACCACTTCTTTCAAGGAAAAATTGGGATCAACCCTTGACTGCGCCTGCGGCAACACCCTTGATGATGTACTTCTGGCACAGCAGGTAGAAAATGATGACGGGGAGAATGCTGAGCAGGATCAGCGCCATCGTCGCGCCGAGGTCGACGGTGCCGTAGCTGCCCTTGAGATACTGAATGTGAATGGGAATGGTCATGTACTTCGTGCGGTCGAGCACGAGATAGGGCAGCAGATAGTCGTTCCACACCCACATGATCTCGAGAATACCGACGGAGATCATCGTGGGGCGCAGCATCGGCAGCACAACGGAGAAATACGTGCGCAGCGGGCCGCAGCCGTCGATGGCGGCGGCCTCTTCGATCTCAAGCGGGATCGACTTGACAAAGCCGACGAACATGAAGATCGCAAGCCCCGCGCCGAAGCCGAGGTAGATGATGGGGATCGTCCACGGCGTATTCAGCGCGACCAGACGGAAGCCGCCGGAGGCGAAGTTAAAATAGGGGAGCTTGACCGTATCGGCCGTTTTCGACAGCGTGAACATGACCATCTGGAACGGCACGACCATGGAAAAGACGCAGAGGTAGTAGATCGCACGGCAGAGCTTGCTGTCCACGCGCGCGATGTACCACGCGGCCATCGACGTGCAGAGCAGGATCAGCGCGGTGGAAACGATGGTGATGAACAAGCTGTACCCGGCGGACTTCAAAAACGGGTAGTTGCCGAAGGTCAGACCCTTGATGAAGTTGGCCCAGCCGGCAAAGCTCTCTGCGTTCGGCAGGGCGAAGGTGTCGGTTTTGACGTAGGTGTTGATCTTGAAGGAGTTGATGACCACCGTCAGAACCGGCAACACATAGATGATGCAAATGATGCCGAGCACGACGGAGAGAACCGTCTTGCGGCGGCGTTCGGCGGAAAGAGAGCGATTGTTCATTACTGCTGCACCTCCTTTTTGCGGTTGGAGCGAAGCTGAAGAAGACCGATGGACGCTACGAGGATGAAGAACAGCACGGCCTTGGCCTGCGCGGTGCCGCGCGAGTTGGCATTCTGCCCGTAGAACGTGTTGAGGATGTTCAGCGCGAGCATTTCGGTCGTCTTGATCGAGCTGCCGTCGGACAGGATGGTATAGGGCTGGCCGCCCGTGAGGGCGAGGTTCTGGTCGAAGAGCTTGAAGCCATTCGTAAGAGAGAGGAACGTGCAGATGGTGATGGAGGGCATCACATTCGGGATCGTGACTTTCCAAAGCGTCTGCCAGCGGCTGGCACCATCGATCTTTGCGGCCTCGAGCATGTCCTCGGGCACGGCTTGCAGGCCCGCGATGTAAATGATCATCATGTAGCCGATCTGCTGCCAGCACATCAAGATGATGAGACCCCAGAAGCCGAGCTTCGTGTTGAGCAGGATCGACGTGCCGTAGCGCGAGAGGATGCCGTCGAAGATCATCGACCAGATGTAGCCGAGCACGATGCCGCCGATGAGGTTCGGCATGAAGAACACCGTGCGGTACAGGTTGCTGCCCTTGATGCCCTGCGTGAGTGCGTAGGCCACCGCAAAGGCCAGCACGTTGATGAGCACGAGCGATATGACGGCAAACAGCGCCGTGAACCAGAACGAATGCACAAAGCTCGCATCCTGGAACGCGCGGCGGTAGTTGTCAAGGCCGACAAAGGTCGCATCGCTTGTGACCTTGAACTTGCAGAAGGAGAGATAGATACCCTTGCAGAACGGGTAAACAAAGCCGATGAAGAATGCGCAGACCATCGGCCCCATGAACAGCGGGAACCAACGGCGGGTGGAGCGGCGGATCATCGAGCTGTTGACGGCGGCATTGCTGTGCTTGTGTTTCAATTCGATCAACTCCCGGCAAAAAGATAAAGAGATTGGTGCGCTGCCGCGATATGCGGCGATTTTTGATCACGCGCCCCGCTTCGTGCGGCGGAAGGCGTGAGATACAGAGAGGGGCGGGCGAAATCGCCCGCCCCTCTTGTTGTTCTTATGCAGATTGCGCAGAAGGTGTGTTAGCCGTTGGCGGCAGCGTACTGCGTGGCCCAACCGTCAACAAACGCGGTCTTGACGAGCGCCCAGTTGACATCAGTCTGGTCGGCGTCGTACTGGTTCATCGCGGAGACGAGCGCGGCGCGGTAAGCATCAACGTTCGGCTGGAAGTTGGTGACCCAGGGCATGATGTAGTTGCCGTTGGTGGTGTAGTCGTTGGCGTCGGCCAGGAAGCCGTTGGTGGATTCGGCAGCCTGCTTATAGGGCATGGCAGCGAATTCATCGACCAGCATACGGGAGACCTCGGGATCGGTGACCATCCAGTTCATGAATTCGAGCGTGGCCTGAATGTCTTCCTCGGAAGCCTTGGCGTTGACAGCCCAGCAGTTCTCGGTGCCGCAGTTGAGACCCGCGTTCTCTTCGCCCGCAACACCGCAGTAGAACGGGATCATGGACAGGTTGTCAAGACCGTACTGATCGTCGCCGGTACCGGTGAGCTTGGCCCACTCCCAGGAGCCGTTCTGATAGAACACGGCCTGCTCCTTGCCGAACTCGTCCGCCGCGTCAAAGCCGCCGGCAGCCAGATCCGCAGGATTCACGGCGCTGTTGTTGATGTACAGATCCCAGAGGTTCTTGTAGTTCTGCATGTAGGCGCCGGTGATGGTCGGGGGGCACGCCTTCCAGGCGTCGGGATCGTCCACAGACTCGTAGTAGTACTCGAGGTTGGCGAGGTGGCCGGTGAAACGCCAGCTGGAGTCGTCGCTCATGGAAGAGGAGGTGAAGGCATCGAAGCCGAGCTCGGAAGCGCGGGCGTGGATGTCCTCGGCGACGGCCTTGAGGGTCTCAAAGTTGGTGATGTCGCCCAGAGTGTAGCCGGCCTTCTCCAGAAGGTCTTCGTTGACGATGATGCCGTAGCACTCGTAGCAGTAGCCGATGGAGCAGAGCTTGCCGTCAGCGTCGTAGAGGTTGTAGGCGTCGGTGTTCAGCTGGTTGGCAATGTCGGTGCCGGAGAGATTGTAGCAGTAGTCGCCCCAGGTCTCAACAGCGGCCTGGTTGCCCACGACGAACAGCGTCGGGGGAGCGGACTTGTCCATCTCGGCGGTCAGGGTCTCGTTGTAGGTGCCGGAAGCGGCGGTCACAACGGTGACGGGCACACCGGTCTTCTCGGTGTACATGGCGGCGACCTTCTGCAGCGTGGCGTCGGCCTCGGGCTTGAAGTTCAGCCAGTAGACGCTGCCGGTAGCAGTATCGCCGTCGCTGTTGTCAGTGGAGTCATCCTTCTTATCGCCGCAGGCGACGAGAGAAAGAGCCATGACAAGAGCAAGGATCATTGCAAGATACTTTTTCATTTCATCTATACTCCTTTTTAAATTTATTTTCACGCGAGTTCCGCGGGAAAATCACTGGTGGGGACGCTGCACGGAAGCGCCCTTGCGCAGCTCGGTCGGCAGTGTGACGTGGCGGTGGCCGCTGCGCCCCTCGATGATGTCGAGCAGAATGCCGACACTGGTTTCACCCATGGCGGTCATGGGCTGGCAGAGGGTGGTGAGCATGGGGTGGATGTATTCCGAAACACTGATGCCGTCGATGGCGATGACGGAGCAATCGCTGGGGACGGAGCGCCCGCTTTCGCGCAGGGCGCGCATTGCGCCGATGGCCATGTCGTCTGCAATGGCAAATACTGCCGTAAAGTCGGCAGGCGAACGCAGGCGTTTTTGCATCGCGGCATAGGCATTGGCGATGGTAAAGTCGCTGGCGCAGATGAGATCCTCCGGATGCTCGGTCAAGCCAAAGTCGCGCAACGCACGCTGATAGCCGAGGTAGCGGAGCTGGGAGATCGAGCTGTCGTCCGGATCGGCGGTCAGCACGGCGATGCGGCGGTGGCCGCTCTCGTAAAGCTCCTTCACTGCGCGGTAAGCCTCCTGCTCATCAGCGATGGAAACAGAGGAGTAGGAGTCCGGCGGCAGCGTACCGTAAGAGTTCGTGTAGGAACAGCAGATGTAGGGAACGCTGAGAAGCGCAACCTCCTCGGGGGAATAATCGCTGCGCCCGCCGAGAAAAATGATGCCGCGCAGGCGCTTTTCCTTTTCCATTACCGCGCCGCACTGAATCTCGTCGTCGCCGGACGGGATCTGGCGCATGACCATCGTGTAGCCCGAAGCGTCGAGCTTTTGCTCGATGGCGTGGATGATGTCGGTGTAGAAGGGGTTCTGTACGCCGCGCACCACAAGGCCGACCGCGTCAGAACGAATTTTGACAAGGTCGCGAGCGCTGTTGTTGGGCACGTATTTGTGCGCCTCGATGACGGCGCGGACCCGTCTGCGGGAATCCTCGCTGACGTCGGGCCGGTCATTGAGCACACGGGAAACCGTACTGACGCTGACCCCTGCAAGTTTTGCGATATCCTTGATGGTCATGCTCCAGCGCCCCCTGCGACCGCTCCGGAAACCTTTCCGGTAACGTTTCCAATCTGTAATTACAGCATAGTCTCCGCCAAGGGCAAAGTCAAATAGAATTTACAATCGGTGAGAAAAATGGGGAAAACATACAAGAAAAACTGGGAAACATTGACAAAATGAACAACGGACGGAGTTATGACAGACGGTATGCGTTTGCTTTTCCGGCCTGTTGTGATAAAAAATCCCCGTTTTCCGCCAACAAAAGGCAGAAAACGGGGAAAGAGAGGAACCATGCAATTTTATTTTACCAGCAGTTCCGCGATCTGGATGGTGTTGGTGGCGGCGCCCTTGCGAACCTGATCGCCGCAGCACCAGAGGTTCAGCCCGCGCTCGTCGGTCAGATCCTCACGGATGCGGCCAACATAGACGATGTCCTGGTCGGAGGTGTCGAGCGGCATGGGGTAGACCTTGTTGGCAAGGTCGTCCACGAGCTTGCAGCCCGGGGCGTTTGCGATGAGCTCCTTGGCACGCTCGACGCTGATCTTTTCCTTCGTGCGCAGCACGACGGAGACGCTGTGGCTGCGGACGACAGGCACGCGCGCGCAGGTGCAGCTGACCTTCAGCTCCGGCAGGTGGAGGATCTTGCGGCCTTCGTTCTGCATCTTCATCTCCTCGCTGGTGTAGCCCTCGAAGGCCTCACCGCCGATCTGGGGAATGATGTTGTACGCGATCTGATACTGGAAGACCTTGGGCTCAAGGTGCTTGCCCTCGGAAAGGGCCTTGACCTCATTGTTGAGTTCGTCGATGCCGCCCTTGCCCGCGCCGCTGACGGCCTGATAGGACGAGGCGATGATCGTTTCGATGGGGCTTTCCTTGGCGAGGGCATTGATGGCCACAAGCGTGACGATCGTGGTGCAGTTGGGATTCGAGATGATGCCCTTGTGCCACTTCACGTCCTCGGGGTTGATCTCGGGGATGACGAGGGGAACATTGGGGTCGAGGCGGAAGGCGCTCGAGTTATCGACAAACACCGCGCCCGCCTTGACGATCGCGGGAGCGAAACGCTCGGCGATGTCGTTCTCGGCCGCGCCAAGGACGATGTCGAGCCCCTCAAAGGCGTCGTCGGAGGCTTCGACGATGGTGCATTCCTGCCCGCGGAACGAGATCTTACTGCCCGCGCTTCTTGCGCTTGCGATGGGACGAAGGGACGCGACAGGGAAATTGCGCTCTTCGAGAATTTTGATCATTTCCTGACCGACGGCGCCCGTTGCGCCGAGAATACCGATGTTGACCTGCTTCATGACACTACATTCTCCTTTACAAAGCTGTGATACAGGACGCGGATGGCCTGTTCAAAATCCTTCTCCTCCACGCCCACGATGATGTTGAGTTCCTCCGGCCCCTGTGTGATCATGCGGATGTTCACGCCGTTTTCGCCGAGCTTGGCGAAGATCTTACCGGAAACGCCGGGCTGATAGGCCATCTTGCGGCCGACAGCGGCAACGATGGCGATGTGTTCCGTTACGGTTATCTTATTCGGCTGCACTTCCTTTTGCAGCTCGCCCAACATTTCATAGAGCGAGCGGGACACCTTGTCGGACGAGACGACAAGGGAAACATTGTCGATGCCGGAGGGCAGATATTCCACATTGACCTCGTGCTTGGCGAGCACGTTGAGGATCTTCAAAAGTGTGCCCGGCTCGCTCGACATGCCTGTTTTGGCAATGGTGATGATGGAAAAGCCCTTCTTGCCGGCGATGCCGGTGATGAAGCCGCCCTCTTTTTGCTCGTCTTCGATGGATTCCAGAATCATCGTGCCGGGGTGATCGGGGGCGTTGGTGTTGCGGATGTTGAGGGGAATGTTCTTCTCACGCACGGGGAAGATCGTACCCTCGTGCAGCACCTGTGCGCCGATATAGCTCAGCTCGCGCAGCTCGCTGTAAGTCACGCGGCGGATCGGCTCGGGATCGTCTACAATGCGCGGGTCTGCCATCAGAATGCCGGAGACGTCCGTCCAGTTTTCGTACACGTCCGCACCGAGCGCCGCCGCGGCGAGCGCGCCGGTGATGTCGCTGCCGCCACGGGAGAAGGTCTTGATGTGACCGTCCGGCATCACGCCGTAAAAGCCGGGAATGACGACCCTGCGTCCCTCTGCGGCGGCGCGCAGTGCCGCGTAGGAGGCGCCCCGGTCGACGCTGCCATCAAACTTGAACTTGACCCACAGCGCCGCGTCTAAAAACTCGAAGCCGAGGAACTCGGACATGAGCCGCGCGGAGAAGTATTCGCCGCGCGAGGCAAGCTCGTCCTTGCTGATGCCGCTTTGCATCTTGCTCCACAGCTCGTCAAATTCCTTGTCGAGCGAGAGCTTTAAGCCGCACTCCGCAATGATCTCATTGTAGCGGTCGCGGATCATGGCAAAGATATCCTCGCAGGAAACGCCGTATTTGATGTGTGCGGCGCAGAGATAGAGAAGATCGGTGATTTTATGGTCGCCGGAGAAGCGCTTGCCCGGCGCGGAGACGATGACCACGCGGCGGGCGGGGTCTGCGTCCACGATGGACTTCACTTTGGCGAACTGATGCGCGTCGGCAAGCGAGGAGCCGCCGAATTTCAAAACTTTGAGCATGGAGATCATTCCTCATCAACCGCATAGCGCGCAAGCAGCGCGTGCGGGTCGTCCTTTCGGTAAGATTCATAGGCATTGAATGCCTCGCGGGCGCTGCATTCACGGACAAACGTTTCGCCCATGCAGCGGAAGAGCCATTTGCCCTGCATACCGGAGAGATTCACGGAGCGGGGGACAAAGGAATCGGCATAGAAGCTGCGGCAGCCATCGGCAATGTCGAGACAGTCGCGCAGGACACTCGAGCCGGTCGGATAGCCGCCCGCGCCCGCGCCGGAAAAGCTCTGCCTGCCAAAGCGCGCGGCGTAGAGCGTGGCGAGGTTGCCTGTGCCATCGGTATGCGCCTCGGGCGCGGAGGAGGGGAAGAGCGTGGGGCAGACGAAGGCGGCCACTGCATTGCCGGACTTTTCCGCGCGGGCGATCAGCTTATAGGTGAGACCTTCTTCCTTCGCCCTTGCAATGTCTGCCGCGGTGATAGACGAAATGCCGACGCAGGGAATGTCCTCTTCCTTGATATTCACGCCGAAGGCAAGGTCGGCGGAGAGGACGAGCTTGCGCCGCGCGTCAAGTCCTTCCACATCCGCGGTTGGATCGGCCTCGGCATAGCCGAGTTCCTGCGCCTTTTGCAGGGCGGCGGCATAGTCCGCGCCGGAATTCGTCATGGCGGAAAGCATGTAATTCGTCGTACCGTTCAGAATGCCCTCGACGGCCTTGATCTCATCGAGCTCGGACGCGCGGGAGAGGGAGGTGAGCCAGGGGATGCCGCCGCCCGCGGCGGCGGTGCAGCGCAGCGCCACGCCTTTTTCTTTTGCAAGGGAGGTGAGTTCTTCAAAGTGGGCGCACATGAGCTGCTTGTTCGCGGTGACGACGTGCTTGCCCGCACGCATGGCCGCGCAGAGGTAGCTGTACGCCGGCTCGATGCCGCCCATGACTTCCACCACAATATCAATCGAGGGATCGCGCACGATCTCGTCGTAATCGGCGGTCACGGTGCATGTGAGCTCCGGGCGGGGACGGCGGGAGAGGACAGCAGTGATCTGCAAATCGCTTCGCCCCTCGCACAACTTATAGAAATGGGAGCCAACAGTGCCGAAGCCCAAAAGTGCAATTTTCACGGGGAAATACCTTCTTTCTTTTTGGGGGATACTCCGTCAAGTGCGGACGAATTTGTAACTTGTGCCGAAAATGTCTCTGAGAGAAAAACACTTGACTTTTAGATGGGAACAATATAACATAGCGTTTGTGAAAATACAATAGGGGAAGCAAAAAAACTTTCCCTGTGGGATACAGGAGGAAACGTCCATGCAATATCAGAGCACCCGCAATAAAAATCTGAAGGCCGGCAGCGCGCAGGCCATTCTGGACGGCCTTGCGCCCGACGGCGGCCTTTATACGATGCCGTCGTTCGACGAGGCCCGTTTCGACTACCGCGAGATTCTGAACCTCGACACCTTTTCCATGTCGGCCAGGATCCTTGCAAAGCTTCTGCCGGACTTTTCCGAGCAGGAGATGGCTTCTCTCGTGCGCGCGGGCTACGGGGGAAAGTTTGAGAGCGATCACCTCACGCCGAGCGTTCCCGTCGGAGAAGACTTTATTCTTGAGCTGTTCCGCGGGCCGACGAGCGCTTTTAAAGATGTGGCGCTCTCCATGCTGCCGCGATTGATGACCGCGGCGAAGGAAAAGTGCGGCGTAAGCGATGAGATCCTCATTCTGACCGCCACATCCGGCGACACCGGCAAGGCCGCGATGGAGGGCTTTTGCAATGTGCCGGGCACGAAGATCGTCGTTTTCTATCCCTACGGCGGCGTGAGCGCCGTGCAGCAGGCGCAGATGGCCACGCAGGAGGGCAACAATGTCTGTGTGTGCGCGGTGCGCGGCAACTTTGATGATGCGCAGACGGGTGTGAAGAAGATTTTCTCCGCCGTCAGCCGCGATGAGCTGCTTGCAGGAAAGGGCGTGCGCCTGTCGAGCGCCAACTCCATCAACATCGGCCGCCTTGCCCCGCAGGTCGTGTACTATTACAGGGCCTATGCCGACCTTGTGAAGATGGGACGCATTCACGAGGGCGACAAGGTCGACTTCGTCGTGCCGACGGGCAACTTCGGCGATATTCTGGCGGGCTACTTTGCCAAGGAGATGGGGCTTCCCGTCGGCAGGCTCGTGTGCGCGTCCAACGCCAACAACGTGCTCACCGAATTTTTGCGCACGGGCCGCTACGACCGCCGCCGCCCCTTCTATAAGACCGCATCGCCTTCGATGGATATTCTCGTTTCGAGCAATTTGGAGCGCCTTCTCTATCTGCTCTCCGGCGACGATGTGCTCGTTGCACAGCTGATGCAGCAGTTGAATGAGGAAGGAACCTACGAGGCACCGGAGGATCTTCTCGCAAAGCTGCGTGCGCTCTTCTGGGCGGGCTGCTGCGACGATGCGGGCGCAAAGGCCGCCATCGGCAGCGTCTGGCGCGAGCACCACTACCTCTGCGACACGCACACAGCGGTCGCCTGGGACGTGGCACAGCAGTATAAGAAGGAAAATGCCGACCACAACGCGGTCGTCGTGCTCTCCACCGCCTCTCCCTACAAGTTCCCCGCTGCCGTGCTCGAGGGGATCGGCGAGAGCGCGAAGGGCGACGAGTTTGACGTGATGGAGCAGCTGCACGACGTGACGGGCGTGCCCGTGCCGAAGAATCTTGCCGGTCTCCGCTCCCGCGAGGTGCGCCACCGTGACGTGATCGAGCAGGGCGATATGCTCGCCTACGTGCTGAAGAGAGCTGAAAAAGAAGACTGAAAAAAACTAAACACCATGACCAAAAATGGTGAAAGGCCGATGTGCAGCAAAGTGCACATCGGCTTTTTTGCCGAATTCAAGGCGATCGTGTGCGAAAGATGCAGGAATCAAAACACGAAATGCATACTGATACACCTTATTTTTGGTCATAATGACGATTGACATTTTCTTCTAAAAAAATATTATAATTGGGCGAAACGCAGGGGAAATTCACCCTGCAAGGCAAACATTTGTGAAAAAAATAGGAGGAGAAAAATGTTTAGCTTTCTGATCTGCCTCGCATTGCTGATCGGCGGCTACTTCGTTTACGGTGGCATCGTCGAAAAGACTTTCGGCCCTGACGACCGTGAAACGCCGGCTGTGAAGATCAACGATGGCGTGGACTACATGGTTCTCCCGCAGTGGAAGCTCTTTATGATCCAGCTTCTGAATATTGCGGGTCTGGGTCCCATCTTCGGCGCTCTGAGCGGTGCTCTTTGGGGTCCTGTCGTCTTCCTGTGGATCACCTTCGGTACCATCTTTGCCGGTGCAGTCCATGACTACTTCTCCGGTATGATGAGCGAGCGTAATGAAGGCGCTTCCATCTCCGAGATCTCCGGTATCTACCTCGGCGGCGCAATGAAGAACGTCATGCGCGTGTTCAGCGTGGTGCTGCTCGTGATGGTCGGCACCGTGTTTGCTGTCGGCCCCGCCGGCCTCATCCAGCTGCTGTGCACCAAGGGCGGCAGCACCGGCATCTTTGCCAGCAAGCTCTTCTGGCTGGTTCTGATCCTGGTCTACTACTTCATCGCAACGTTCCTGTCCATCGACAAGATCATCGGTAAGATCTACCCCGTGTTCGGTATCTGCCTCATCATCATGGCGCTCGGCGTGGCGCTTGGTATCTTCACCAAGGGCTATGAGATCCCCGAGATCTGGAACAACTTCGCTAACCTCCACCCGCAGGGCACTCCGATCTGGAGCTTCATGTTCATCACCGTTGCCTGCGGCGCCATTTCCGGCTTCCATGCCACGCAGAGCCCCCTGATGGCTCGCTGCATGAAGAGCGAGAAGCAGGGCCACTTCGTCTTCTACGGCGCAATGGTCTCTGAAGGCATCATTGCCCTGATCTGGGCTGCTGCCGGCTGCGCGCTCTACACCGGCGAGGAGCTGCTGGCTCTCGGCGGCGGCGGTTCCACCGCTGTTTACGACGTCTGCTCCAAGACCATGGGCGGCGTGGGCATTGCGCTCGCCATGCTCGGCGTTATCGCCTGCCCCATCACCTCCGGCGATACCGCGTTCCGTTCCGCACGTCTTGTTCTGGCTGACTGGTTCCACATGGAGCAGAAGAGCTGGAAGAACCGTCTGATCCTCTGCGTGCCCGTTCTCGGCGTCGGCGCGATCCTCGGTATCGGCAACGCCCTCGGCAAGATCGACTACACCATCATCTGGCGTTACTTCAGCTGGACCAACCAGACCCTCGCCATGATCGTTCTGTGGGCTGCTTCCATGTACCTCTTCTATGATAAGAAGAACTACTGGATCACCGCTGTTCCTGCGACCTTCATGAGCGCTGTTTCCGTGACCTACTTCCTGCTGGGCAATGAGTGCCTCGGCCAGTTCCTCAACAGCAAGACTGCTGAGGGCGCGACCGTGTACAACACCGCTGTCGCTTACCCCATCGGCATCCTCGCTGCGGCTCTGTTCCTCGGCATCTTCCTCTACACCATCAAGAAGCGCCACACCGAGCCTCACTACGAGACCCTGCACAAGTAAACCATTCTTAGAGCGGTGGGAGAATGCTCTCCCACCGCTTTTTCAAACTTTGGAGGAGCCTTATGATTTTTGCACCTGTGCGCCTTGGCGAGACGAGCATTGCGGATGAAGTTCTCGCCGCGGACAAAAAGTCCTGCAAGCGCTTTGGCCCCTGCGGCGTGGGGGAAGAGGCGCTGTATCTGAATAGTTTTCTGATCGACCGGCATTACTATGTTGCGCTTTCGTCGGTGCGCCGCGTTTTCAAGCGCGTGGCGATGAGCCAGGGCGGCTTCTCTGGAAAGGGCGTTTTTGGCGCGATCCCATACCTTGTGGTGCAGTATGACGACGGGCAGGAAAAGCAGTGCACCTTCAAGCGGGAGGAAGATGTGGACGAGATGCTCGCCTGCATCGCTGCCGCGCACCCCGAGATCCCGACGCTGAGCGAAGGCGGCGAGCGGCGCGTGCAGGCCAAGGCGGAAAAGGAAGCAAGACGCTACCTGGATACGCTCACGCCCGCGGCGCAGAGCGCCAAAGAAGAGCTGGAACAGGCGCAGAAATTCCTCTCCGGTTACCCTGAGTTGACGGCGCAGCTCTCCGCGGCGGCCAAGGCCAAGCGCGTCAACGAGCACACGAATCCCGCCTACCGGTGGGTGGCGCTGGCGATCGTGATCGCAGGCGCTGCGGCACTGGTCTACGGCATCATTTCCTGGCGCAACGGCGGCGACTTCGGCGTTTACTTTGCGCTCTTCGGCTTTGCCGCGGTGTTCTTTTTCTCGGGCGCCCACGTGCTGCCCACGGCGAAGAACAACAAAAGGGCGGTCGCCCGCGCGTGGGAAGAGGCACAGGCCAACCTCGAAAATGTCCTGCCCGAGGATTTCCCCCTGCCGCCGCGCTATGCCCATCCCGTTGTGCTCACGCGCATGATCCGCGTTCTGCGCGAAGGCCGTGCCCAGAGCGTGCAGGAAGCGCTTGAGGTGGTCAAGAGCGACCTCAAGGCGCTCAATGCCGATGTGCAGGTCGAACAGGAGGAATATGACGAGGTGGTCGCCATCAAGCCGATGTTCCTGCTGAGCGACTATCAGTAAGCGGCAGCGCAATCACACAGATCAAATAAAAAGGATCCCCGACCGACCGGTCGGGGATCCTTTTTATTTCTTTTTGCCTTTTGCTGCGGCTTTGGGCTTTGCCCAGCCGGACTTGCGCTTGAAAGGCTTTGCCTTTTCGGCTGTCTTCGCGCCCTTGCGCGCTTCCGCGTGCACAGAGGGTTTTTCTGCCGGTCTGCCACTCTTTTTCGTTCCCGCGGCGCTCTTTTTGCCGCCCTGCGGCGCGGGACGGCTGTCGCCGTAGGGACGCACAAGGCACTTCGGCCCGTAGCCGATGAGATCCTCGCGCCCCGCCTTTTGGAGTGCCTCGATGACGAGCTTTTTCTTGTCCGGGCGGAACCATTGCAGCAGCGCGCGCTGCAATTCCTTGCCGTGCGGCGTCATCTCGGCAAAGACGGGCGTCATGTCGCGCGGGTCGATGCCGGTATAGTACATGCAGGTCGAGAGCGTGCCGGGCGTGGGGTAGAAGTCCTGCACTTGCTCGGGCTTATGCCCCGTGGAGTGCAGGAATTCCGCAAGCTGCACCGCGTCTTCGAGCGTGCAGCCGGGATGCGACGACATGAGGTAGGGCACAAGGTACTGCTCGCGGCCGTTTTTCTCGTTCACGGCGCGGTACTTGTCCCAGAACTTTTCAAACACGTCGAAGTGGGGCTTGCCCATGTAGTCCAGCACGCCCGCCACGCAGTGCTCGGGCGCGACCTTGAGTTGGCCGGAGATGTGATACTTGACAAGCTCGGATAAAAAGGGACTGCCCTTGTCCTCTAAGAGATAGTCGTAGCGGATGCCCGAGCGGACGAAGACCTTCTTTACGCCCGGGATCGCGCGAAGTCTTCGCAGCAGCTCGACGTATTCCGAGTGGTCGGGATCGAGATTTTTGCAGGGGTAGGGGGCGAGGCAGTTTTTGTTGCGGCACATGCCGCGCTTTAATTGATCCTTGCACGAGGGGTGGCGGAAGTTCGCGCTCGGGCCGCCGACATCGTGGACGTAGCCCTTGAACTTCGGATCGCGGGTAAAGCCCTCGACCTCGCGCACGCAGGACTCGATGGAGCGCGAGGTGATCATGCGTCCCTGATGGAACGCCAGCGAGCAGAAGTTGCACCCGCCGAAGCACCCGCGGTTGTGCGCCACGGAGAAGCGCACCTCCTCGATGGCGGCGACGCCGCCGAGAGCGTCGTACATCGGGTGCACCTCGCGCATGTAGGGGAGCTCCGCGACTTCGTCAAGCTCTTCGCGCGAAAGCGGCATCGCGGGCGGGTTGACAACGAGCGTGTCGCGCCCGTGCGCCTGCCAGAGCGCTTTGCCGCGGATGGGGTCGTGCTCCTCGTATTCGAGCTTTGTCGCAAGTGCATAGGCGCGCTTGTCCGCGCATACTTCTTCATACGACGGGCACTCGACATGGTCAAAGGCGCAGACCTCGGGTGTGCGCGTCACGAACGCCGTGCCGCGAATATCTGTCAAGGCATCGACCTTTTCACCCTTTGCGAGTCTTCGCGCGATCGCGCGCGTGGCGTATTCGCCCATGCCGTAGACAAGAAGGTCTGCCTGCGCGTCGAAAATGAGCGCACGGCGCACCTTGCCGTCCCAGTAGTCGTAGTGGGCAAAGCGGCGCAGGCTCGCCTCCAGTCCGCCGACGACGATGGGAATGTCGCCCCAGGCTTCGCGGCAGCGGTTCGCATAGACAATGGTCGGGCGGTCGGGCCGCAGGCCCATCTTGCTGCCGGGAGAGTAGAGGTCACTCGTGCGGTGCTTTTTCGCCGCCGTGTAGTGTGCGACCATCGAGTCGATGTTGCCGCCGCCGATCATCACGCCGTAGCGTGGGCGACCCATTGCGCGGAAAGCGTCCGCGCTGTGCCAGTCGGGCTGGGCGAGTACCGCCACGCGGTAGCCCTCGGCCTCCAATACGCGCGCGATGATCGCCGTGCCGAAGCTTGGGTGGTCAATATAGGCGTCCGCCGTGACAACGAGAAAGTCGTAATAGTACCAGCCGCGCTCGACCATTTCGTCCTTCGAAACCGGCAGAAAGGCCTTTTCGAACTTCTTTTTCTTCATTTTTCGATAACTTCCTGCAATCTGTTCCAGCAGGATTCCTCATCGTATTCGAAATTCTTCTTAAATGTGACGCTTTCCGCGTCCTCCCGAACAGGGTGGAAGCCCCACTTTTCCGCGCAGCGCAGCGCGACCGCGTTGCTCTTGGGAATGCGCCCGGTGGAGAGAATGGAGCAGCCGTGCGCGCGGGCATAGGACAGCGCCTGGCCGACGAGCTTTTCGCCGAGACCCTTTTTCTGCGCATCATTTTCAAGCCAGAATTCGCCGATCGTGCCCACGCCGCCGCGGCAGGACTCGACGCTGACCGCGCCAATGATCTCCTCGCCGTGCATGACGTCGAAATGCCCCGCTTCGCCTGAGGCACGGTAGTAGATGCCGCCCTCGAAGCCGTTGGGGTCGTTGACCCACGGCTGCTTGCGCACGGTGGCGATGTTGTCGCCGAGGTGGGAGGCGTCGTCGCGGAAGGCAACGTTGAATGCGCCGTTTTCGTACTCGAGCTTTGCAACGGCGGTATTTTCTGCGTGGCCGGTCTTGTCGACCTCATGCAGCGTCATGCCCTGAAGCGCGCCGACGATGATGCGTATGGCCATGCCGTGGGAAAAGACAGCGACCGTGCCGTTCGGGTGCGCCTCGGCGATGTCTGTGAGCGCCTTGCGCATCCGCTCGCGTACCTCGGCAAAGCTTTCGCAGCCGGGGACGTGCCAGTTCTGCGAATCGTTGCTGAAATTGGCGAGCTGCTCAGGGTCGATGCGCTCAAGCTCCGCCCAGGGGGTATCCTCCCAGTAGCCCACGTCGATCTCGCGCAGCGCGCGGACGGTGCGCAGCGGCAGGCCGTGTGTTTTATAGATGGAAAGCGCCGTGATCATCGTGCGGAAACGGTCGCTTGAATAAACGGCATCAAATTTCGTGTCGGCAAAGCGCTTTGCGAGCGCGGCGATCTGGAGGTAGCCGCGGTCGGTGATGGTGCTGTTGTACCAGCCGTGCGCGCGGCGGTAGCGGTTGCCCTCAGCCTCGGCATGGCGGATAAGATAGATCGTGGTCATATCGTTCTCCTTCATGTTTTTGATCATTCAAAACCATTATAGGACGAAAGGCGACTTTCAGCAAGGGTGATTTGCTGCGAAAAATCAACGCGGCAAATTTTGCCGCGCATCACTTTTCTCTGCGCGGATAAACTAAGCGCGTGAGCAAAGGAGTGATCGATATGTGTGATACCGCCTTCTGGCGCGGTCTTGCCGCCGGCATGGCCGCCGGCGCGCTCGTGGGCATGACGGTCGCGGAAAAGCGCAAAGCCATGAAGACCTGCGTGGGCAGAACCATGCAGCAGATGGGTACCGCCGTGGACGGCGCGCTGAGCGACTTAATGCACCGGTGAAATAGGCGCGAGAGCGCAAAGAAAGGGCGGGAGCTAAAGCTCCCGCCCTTTCTCATTATTTCCTTGCTATCCTGCTTGCTTTTATCCTTAGATGACGCCGTACTCCTTGAGGAGCTTTTCGATGTCGGTGCCTTCGATCTTGCCGAGGGCCTTCTTGACGGCCATCTTTTCCATAAAGCCCATGTCCATGTCGGTGGCCTTCTTGCCGTCGCGCAGCCTGACGGTCGCGTTCAGAAGGTCGCGCACATCATAGACGCTGCCCCAGACCTCGGGCACGCCGCGGTCGACGTTCAGCAGCGTATAGACGGACTCCATGCCCGTGCGCATGGAATACTCGGTGGTGAAGATGGTGTCGCGCGGGGTTTCGGCGAACTGGCCGAGGAAGGCAAAGTTCACGCTGCCGTCGGGCACGACCTTGGGGCGGTCACCGTAGGCGCGCGGCATGAAGAACGCATCGATATACGGCATCATGACGGGCACGGTGTTGGCGCTGTTCGTCGCGAGGTCTTCGATCTGATCCTCGGGCACGCCGATGTGGTAGAGCCACTCCATGCAGATCTCCTTGCCGGTGCACTCGCGCATGGGCTTTTTGATATAATCGCCCGGCTTGTCGGTGAAGAGGGAGTAGACCCAGACAAGGCAGTGATCCTTGGGCTGGTCGCGGAACTGCGGCTGGCGGTTGATCGTCCAGCTCATGAGCCATGAAGAATCCTTTACGGTGACGATACCGCCGGTGACGACATGGCCGGTGAAGGGATCGCGCTTGCAGATGTTCTTGATATAAGGAATGATCTTCTGGTCGAGGGTCTCGACGGTGGCGCTCATCCAGTTGGTCTGCTCGGGGTCGTGGCAGAACTTGTCGGGATGGCCGAAGGACGGATCCTGCGCGGCGATCTTGCGCCACATATCCCAGCCGCCGCCCTCTTTGAGCTCGGTGTTGAACTGGGCGGGGGTGTTCTGGCTGCCCATGGAGGAATTCTCAACGCAGCCGCCGTTGGTGATGAAGACGAGGTCATTTTCGGTGAGGTCGATGGCCTCCTTCTTGCCCTCGCGGATCACGTCGATGCGCTTGGCGAGCTTGTGGGCAGGGTCGGAGCAGTCGAACTCGACGTTTGCGACCTGCACGCCGTAGTGGAACTGGACGTTATGGCTCTCGAGGTACTTGACCATCGGGAGGATCATGGACTCATACTGGTTGTACTTCGTAAAGCGAAGCGCCGTGAAGTCGGGAAGACCGCCGATGTGGTGGATATAGCGCTGGATATAGAGCTTCATCTCGAGCGCGCTGTGCCAGTTTTCAAAGGCAAACATCGTGCGCCAGTAGAGCCAGAAGTTGGAGTTCAGGACTTCCTCATCGAAAAAGTCGGTGATCTTCTTGTCCTGGAGCTGCTCGTTGGGGGTGAAGAAGAGCTTCATGATCTCCATCGCGCCCTTGTCGGAAATGCTGAACTTGCCGTCGGTGTGCGCGTCCTGACCGCGCTTTTCGGTGGCACGGCAGAGGGAGTAGTTGGGGTCTTCCTTGTTGAGCCAGTAGTACTCGTCGAGTACGCTCACGCCCTCCGTCTCGATGGAGGGAATGGAGCGGAAGAGATCCCACATGACCTCAAAATGGTTGTCCATCTCGCGGCCGCCGCGCATCACATAGCCAAGGTTCTCAAACTTGTAGCCGTCGCACGCGCCGCCGGGCAAATTGCCCTTTTCAAGAACGTGGATGTGCTCGCCCTTCATCTGGCCGTCGCGCACGAGATAGCAGGCGGCGCTCAGCGCCGCAAGGCCGCTGCCGACGATGTAGGCAGACTTGTTGTCAACGCCCTCGGGCTTCTTGGGACGGGCAAACGCTTCATAGTTACCGCTGGAATAATACATGATCAATTTCTCCTTTCAACTGTTTGCAGAACCGCCGGCTCACGAAACACATTCAACCTTGGGAGCCAACGGTATGTTTTCCTTTCGATGGTGAAAGCATACCGCGCTTTTTGGAAAAGAACAATCAGCAGAAAGCGGGCGGTGATAAGTTTCTTATCACCGTCTGGAAAACTGTAAAGAAATTTATCAATTCTGCAATTTTGATGAAAACGGAAAAAGAAGTCACGCCTTGTCGATCCGCAGCCGCTCGAGAGCGGCGCTGACATTGCCATGGATCACAAGCTCGAGCCGGTCGACGAGAAGCTGGGGATCGCCCTTCATGTCGTTTTTGATCCAGTCGAGCACAAGGCCGACAAAGGCATACTTGTAGACCGTTGCGATGAAGGCCTTGTCCTCGTCACGCACGCTCATGCCCTGTGCCTGCTCCTCGACCACGCCCTCAAGCAGGTCATAGGTGACCTTGTAGAGGTAATTCTCCACCTGCTCGCGGCTGACGGAGTGGTAGACGTTCATAATAAAAGGCTTATTGTCCTGCACGGCCTTGAAAAGCTGCAAAAAGCCCTGCTGCCATGTCTCATAGGTCTTGTTGCCCGCGAGCGCACGGCTCGCGTCCTCCTGGCACGACCACTCGACAAGGTCGTAGATGTCCTTAAAATGATAGTAAAACGTCATGCGGTTGATGCCGCAGTCCTCGGTAATATCGCTGATGGTGATCTTGCTCAGAGGTTTTTGCAGCAGCAGATTCTTGAGCGACGCCTCAAGCGCGCGCTTGGTTACCTGTGACATGGGGAGATCTCCTTTCCGTGGTATGATCGTTATTTGAAATCATCATATCATATCCAAACACGGGAAGGGAGAAAAAATTGTAAATTCTATGCTTTTCTTCGTCTTACCGCGGCGGCGGTTGACTTTGCGCCGCTTTGTGGGTAGGATAAGACGAGCAATAGATCCGGTCAAATCGTATTAAAAAAGACAAACGATAAAGGAGATAGAACGTATGACGATCGAAGAACGCGCGGCGCGGGCCGTGGAACTGAAAGCCAGCTGCAACTGCGCACAGGCGGTGGTGCTGTCCTATGCCGACAAGCTGCCACTTGAAGAAGAGACGCTGAAAAAGCTGGCGGCGGGCTATGGCGGCGGTATGGGCTGCATGGAGGGGACCTGCGGCGCGCTCGTGGGTGCGGTCATGGTGGCCGGCATGCTGACGGACGGGCAGGGGACGGGCCGCTATGCGCGGGAGATCCTTCTGGGCTTCCGCGAGAGATGCGGTGCAACGATCTGCAAGGACTTGAAGGGCGTTGAGACCGGCAAAGTCCTGTGCCCCTGCACCGAGTGCGTGCGCAATGCAGTGCTTGCCGCCGGTGCAGCGCTGGGAGAATAAAGCAGATCCCCAATCAAAAAGAAAAGCACCACCCTGTTGGGTGGTGCTTTTTCTGGCGCAGCAGGAGAGATTCGCTCGCAGCGCTGCCGCGCTGCGACACGCACAACGGGTGACAAACGCCCCGCCGGGGCGTTTTTTCGCTTCGCTCACACCCTGTTCGAATCTCTGATTCAAAAAGAAAAGCACCACCCTGTTGGGTGGTGCTTTTTCTGGCGCAGCAGGAGAGATTCGAACTCTCGGTACGCTTTTGACGTACACACGATTTCCAGTCGTGCTCGTTATGACCACTTCGATACTGCTGCGTATCGTTATGCTCGACAGCGAAAATCATTATATCAAAAAACTGACCAAAGTCAAGCCTAAATTCAAAAAATACACAATTTTCTGTGCGAAGCCACGACTTGCAATTTTTGCCGCCATCTTCTATACTGACAAAAAGTCCTGCGGGGAGGGAACATCATGGAAAAAAACATCTATCGCGCCCTGAATACGACGCTCATTTATATGGAACGGGGCGAGGAATATCTTATGCTGCACCGCACAAAAAAGGAAAACGATTGCAATCGCGACAAGTGGATCGGCATCGGCGGCAAGTTTGAATCCGGCGAGAGCCCAGAGGAGTGCGCGCTGCGCGAGGCGAAGGAGGAAACGGGACTCACGCTGACCTCTTATCGCTACCGCGGCATCGTGACCTTTGTTTCCGACCGCTGGGAGCCGGAGTATATGCACCTTTTCACCGCTGACGGTTTTGACGGCGCGCTCAAAGACTGCGACGAGGGAGAGCTTGCGTGGATCAAAAAGAAGGATCTTCTGGCGCTGCCTGCATGGGAGGGTGACAAGATATTCCTGCACCTTTTGGACGAGGACACGCCGTTCTTCTCACTCAAGCTGCGCTACGAGGGCGAAACGCTCGCGGAGGCAAAGCTCAACGGAGAAGAGATCGAGGTGCGGCATGGATAAGGTGCTTGTTTCGGCGTGCCTTCTCGGCACGCCCTGCCGCTACGACGGCAAGAGCAAGGCAGACGCGCGCGTTCTCGCGCTGGCGGAGCGGTATGAGCTGATCCCCGTCTGCCCCGAGCAGCTCGGCGGACTGCCGACGCCGCGCGACCCCAGCGAGCGGCAGGGAGCACGCGTTGTGATGGCGAGCGGCCGCGATGTGACAAAAAATTATCGCCGCGGCGCGGAGGCGGCGCTTGCGCTGTGTATGCAGCACGGCTGCAAGGCCGCTATACTCAAGGAAAAAAGCCCGAGCTGCGGCTGCGGCCTTGTTTACGACGGCACGTTTTCCCGCCGCCTTGTATCCGGCGATGGTGTGACGGCGGAGCTTCTCAAGGCGCACGGCATCAAGGTTTATGGTGAGAGCAGACTGCCTGCAATGCAGGAGGATGAAACGGCAAATTGCGGTTAAAGCGCAAATGTTTTTGTTGTGTTTTGCTTTTCTGCAGACTATAATATATCATGCAGTGGAATTCAATATTTTATAGACTGTAAGCTTTTTGCAAGCGATCGAAGAAGAAGGAGGAGCACCATTCCATGAAGTTTTCCAGTAAAGTTGAAAAATGCGGCCTGTCGCCCATGCGCAAGTTCCACCCTTATGCGGTGGCAGCCAAGGCACGCGGTGTCAACATCTACCATCTGAATATCGGCCAGCCTGACGTTCAGACGCCTCCGGCATTCTTCGAAGCAGTCAAGGCATTTGAGCCGTCCGTTCTCGCCTATGCGCCATCACCCGGTATCCCCGAGCTGATCGAGGCGATCCGGCAGTATTATGCAAAGCTCGACATGCACTTCGGCGCTGACGAGATCTATATCACCAACGGCGGCAGCGAAGCACTTTCCATCGCGATGCAGTGTATTCTGGACGACGGCGACGAGGTTTTGATCCCTGAGCCCTTCTATCCCAACTATACGACGATGGCGTATACCTGCGGCGCGAGCATTCGCCCCATTCCGACTACGCCGGAAGAGGGCTACCGCTATGCCGACCGTGAAAAGATCGAGCCGCTCATCAACGAGCACACGCGCGCCATCATGGTCACGAACCCCGGCAACCCCACCGGCGTGGTGCTGAGTCAGGACGAGATGGAGATGCTCGTCGACCTCGCTCAGAAGCACGACCTCTTCCTCATCGGTGACGAGGCGTACCGCGAATTCGTCTACGGCGGGGAGAAGCTCCAGTCGTTTGGCGAATTTGCTGAGCGGGCGAGTGACAACATCATCGTCATCGATACCGTGTCCAAGCGCTTTTCCGCCTGCGGTGCGCGTGTGGGCTGCCTCATTTCCAAGAACCGGGAACTGATGAGCCACGCGATGAAATACTGCCAGACGCGCCTTTCTGTCGCAACGCTCGATCAGGTTGCCTGCACGGCGCTGTACAGCGTTGGCCCTGCGTATTTTGACGCTGTGCGCGAGGAGTACAAAAAGCGCCGCGACACCCTCTGCCGCAAGCTGCGCGAGATCCCCGGCGTCGTGTTCGACGTGCCGGGCGGCGCATTCTATGTGATGGCCGCGCTGCCGGTGGACGATGCCGACAAGTTCCAGACGTGGCTGCTTGAAGAGTACGACGACAACGGCGAAACCGTGATGTTCGCCCCCGGCGCCTCGATGTATAGGACGCCCGGCAAGGGCAAAAACGAGGTCCGCATGGCTTACGTCATCGAGAGCCACAAGATCGAGCGCGCCATGGACATTCTCAAAAAGGCCATCGAGGTCTACAACAACAGATAAAAAAGGAGAGAGAAGAAATGATCCGTCATATCGTCATGTGGAAGTTCCGTGAAGGCACCGAGGAGAAGGCCGACGAGTTTCTCACGAAGCTCGCCGCGCTCGACGGCGTGATCCCGCAGCTGAAAAAGTGCGAGGTCGCAAGAAACATCGGCGAGGGCAACTACGACGCCGTGCTCGTGTCCGAGTTTGAGAGCATGGACGATCTGAACGCCTACAAGGTCGATCCCCGCCATGTCGCCGTGAGCGACATCTGCAAGTCCATCCGCGCCGACCGCGTGGCCGTGGACTACGAAATGTAAACTCAAAAAGTGGGCGCACTGCATTTGCAGCGCGCCCACTTTTTTTGAGGTGCAACTGTCGGTTGCTAAGTTTTCAAGCCCGCTTGGTGGACTTTTTGCCGCTTTTTTGCTAAGCTGAACGCAGAAATTCTGTAAAGGAGAACCCCTCACATGACACTGGGAGAGAACATCGTGCGCCTGCGCACACAGAGAAATTGGTCGCAGGGTGACCTTGCCGACGCACTGGATATTTCGCGCCAGAGCGTTTCCAAATGGGAGACGGACGCATCCGTGCCCGAGCTTGAAAAGCTTCTAAAGCTCTCTGAGCTCTTCGGCGTGACGCTCGATGCGCTCGTGCGCAGCGAGGACGCGCCGCGGAGCGAGCCTGCCGCGGCGGAAGTGCAGAACGATCCTTCGTCCTTTGCGCCGCAGGCTGTGCCCGCGCGGGATAAGAGCCGCAGCATCATCGGCACGGTTCTGCTGTGTACCGGCGCGGTCATTGTGCTTTTGTTCCTGCTGCTGTTTGGCGGTATTTTCTCGGGGCTTCTTTTCGGCGCGCCGTTTTTCATCTGCGGTGTCATCTGCCTTACGGCGAAGAGCCGTGTTGGTCTCTGGTGCGGCTGGGCGGTCTATGCCTGCGTTGACCTCTACCTCCGCTTCGCGACCGGCCTCTCGTGGACGACCGTCTTTATGACGCACCTCTGGACGGCGCAGATGAACTATGCGCGCCTTGCCATCTCGTGGGTGCAGCTCCTCGGCATGCTCGTGATGATCGTCTGCACGGTGCGCTCCTACCGGACGCTCAAGCTGCCCGCGACGAAAAAAGAGGGCACATGGCTCATTGCCGGTTGGCTCGCGGCGCTCGTTGTGCTGCCGCTTCTGATGAGCTACGGCGTTATGCCGCTGCTGCTCGACGATCTCGGCAATTACAGCAACATTTCGCCGTACTTCCTTCTGAATGACGTCTACAGCTACGCGCGCCTTGCGCTCATCAATGTTCTTCTGGTGCGTTCACTCGCCGTATGGCGCTTGAAGCGGGAAGAGAAGAAAGCAAAGATCTGAATAGGGGTAAGAAAAAGCGGACCGCACTGCGGTCCGCTTTTTTGATGCAAATATGCCTTACTTCTTGCTCTTCTCCAGCGCGGCAAGCTTGAGGCAGCAGCAGAAGACGGCCATCGCCTGCTCGAGCTCCTCGACCGGCGGCAGCGACGGGGCGACGCGGATGTTGCTGTCAAGAGGGTCGTGTCCATACGGATAGGTCGCGCCCGCGCTCGTCATCACGACGCCCGCCTCCTTGGCCAGCGCCAGCGTGCGCTTGGCAAGGCCAGGGGCCGTGTTTACGGAGACGAAATAGCCGCCCTTGGGCGTGTGCCAGCTCGCAATGCCGAGCGGCTTGATCTCACGCTCGAGCGTTTCGACGACCATGTCGAACTTCGGCTTCATGATCTTGGCGTGCTCCTTCATGAGAGCGAGCGTGTGCTCTTTGTTTTGCAGGAACTTCACATGGCGCAGCTGGTTCATCTTGTCGAAGCTGATGGCCTGAATGCCGATGAGCTTGGTCATGTACTCCATGTTGGCTTCGCTGCACGCAAAGCACGCAATGCCCGCGCCGGGGAGCGTCACCTTGCTCGTGGAAGCGAACTCGAAGACCATGTCGGCGTTGCCGTACTTCTCGCACTCGCTCAGAATATCCTTGAACGGGACGAACTCGCCGTCAAACTCGTGGATGCAGTAGGCGTTGTCCCACATGAGCAGGAAGTCGGGAGCGGCGGGCTTCATGGAAGCGATGCGGCGGATCGTCTCGTCGGAATAAATGATGCCGTCGGGGTTTGAATACTTCGGCACGTTCCACATACCCTTGACGCTCGGATCCTTGATGAGATTCTCGACGATGTCCATGTCGGGGCCGTTTTCGGTCATGGGAATGGTGATGAGCTCAAAGCCGAAGCTTTCGGTGATCTTGAAGTGGCGGTCATAGCCCGGGGCGGGGCAGAGCCACTTGACGCTCTCTTCCTTGCACCAGGGCTTTTCGCTGTGCAAAAGGCCGTGGGTGTAGGCCTTGGAAACGGTGTCGTACATGAGCTGAAGGCTTGCGTTGCCGCCCACGAAGACCTGCGAGTCCTTGCAGCCGAGCAGCTCGGCAAAGAGCGCGCGTGCGCTTGCAAGGCCCTTGAGCTCGCCGTAGTTGCGCGCGTCCACGCCGCTAACGATGCAGTCGGCAGGATCGCTCAGCACCGTCAGTAGACTGTTGGAGAGCTCAAGCTGCTTTTTGCCCGGCTTGCCGCGCGCCATATTGAGCTTGAGGCCCTTGGCCTTCCAGCTCTCATATTCGGCGGACACCTTGTCGTATTCCTGCTGCCATGCAGCAGCGGAAAGATCCATGTAACCCATCGTATCTTCTCCTTTGCAATTGATTACGCAATATTAAGTGAATAAATTATAGCACAGCGCGAAAACAGAAGCAAGCGCCCGTGCATAAAAATCATTTGTACTTCTGTGAGGGAACGCTTGCCCCTCATCGTTCCTGCGGCCGCGTTCTGCCGGAATACGCGGCGGTCTGTGTCGTTTCTCATTTTGGGCACTGGCGGCCTGTGTGGTCGATGGTGTAGTCGCCGCTGAGCAGGATCTTCGAGATCGGCACAATGTCGTACCCTTCGGAGAGCAAATAGTTGAGAATGTCGGGCAGTGCCTCGGGCGTGTGCTCGCCTGCGTTGTGGAAGAGGACGATCGACCCGCTCTGTACCTTGCCCGTCACGCGTTTGGTGATCTCGGCGGCGGAAATGCCCTTCCAGTCGAGCGAGTCCCCGTCGGCAGCAGTTGGGACGCATTGCGAATAACCGCCTGCCGGAGCTCATACGCTTGGGTAGGAGGACGACAATATGATCATCACGAACACATTTACGACTACCGACCCCGCCGCTCGGGCCGCGCGTCAGGCGGCGATCTGCCGCCGCTGCATTCTGCTGCTGACTTCCCGCACGCAGGGGTAGAAAGATGGACGCCATCTACGCCCGACAGTCTGTCGACAAGAAGGGCAGCCTTTCGATCGAGGGGCAGATCGAGCTGTGCCGTAAGTTCACTGCGGGAGAGCTCCGCATCTTTTCAGACCGGGGCTTTTCCGGTAAGAATATGCGGCGCCCTGCCTTCGGCGAACTGATGGAAGCCGTGGAAGCGGGGGAGATCGAGCGGATCGTCGTCTACCGCCTGGATCGCTTCAGCCGCTCCCTTGCGGATTTCAGCCGGATCTGGGAAGTGCTGCAAAAAAACGGCGTTGCGTTTCTCTCTGTCAGCGAGCAGTTCGACACATCGTCACCGGTGGGACGCGCCATGCTGAGCATCGTCATGACGTTTGCGCAGCTTGAGCGCGAAACGACCGCCGAGCGCGTGCGCGATAACTACCATCACCGCGCCTCCCTCGGCGCATGGCCGGGCGGCCCTGCGCCATACGGGTATGCGCTCTCGAAGGCGGAGATGGACGGGCGCAGCGTTTCCTCCCTGATCCCCGATGAACACGCGAAGACTGTCTGCCGGATCTTTGAGGAATATGCAAAGCCTGAGACCTCGCTGCGCGGCCTTGCGAAAGACCTGACTGCCCGGGGGATCCACGGCCCGAAGCGCGAGGCATGGGACAATGTGACACTCTCGCGCATCTTGCGCAATCCTGTTTATGTGCGGGCAGACGAGGCAGTTTATTGCTATTATCTGGCGCAGGGCGTGCAGAGCCGCCAGACGAGCGCGGATTATGACGGTGAGCATGGCTGCGTGCTGATCGGAAAGCGCAGCCGCAGCGGTGCTGCGCAGAAAGAAGAAAAGCTGCTGTGCCTCTCCGCGCACGAGGGGATCGTCTCCGCCGCGCTCTGGCTGCGCGTGCAGGAGAAGCTCTCTTTCGCGGCGCAGCTCCCCCGCGCCAACGCCGGAAAATACTCGTGGCTGACCGGACTTCTCAAGTGCGCCAAGTGCGGCTACGCTGTCAAGATCAATTCCATCAAGGCGGAACGGCGCTGCAAATTGCTCTGCTCCGGACGCTCCAACCTCGGCGGCTGCGATGCATCGATCGATGTCGATCTGCGGGAGCTGGAGGCGTATATTGCGGGGGAGATCCAACGCAGCTTTGATGCCTGTCCGATGGAGCTGCTTCCGGCAGGAAAAGACCGCGCGCAGGCCGGGGCGATCCTGGAGATCGAGCGAAAGATCGACCGGCTGGTGGCTGCACTCGCCGAAAGCAGCGCGGTCGCCGTTCCTTATATCTCCCAGAGGATCGACGCGCTGCACGCCGAGCGCGAGCAGCTTTTGCATGCGCCGACCCGTTCTGCACCGCTGCGGCGGTTTGATTTTCAACGCGCGTCCTTTGACGAAAAAAAGCTCATTGCCGCCGAATTTGTCGAGCGGATCATGCTCGACGGCGAAAGGGTGCATATCATTTGGAAAGCCTGATGCGTGCGCACGCATCAGGCTTTCTGCCTAAGGTACGGAAGATCAGGAGATGCTCAGCAGCAGGCCGGATACAGCGCACTGCGGCAGGTCGGACAGGGCGGAGGCTGCATAGTTCTTCTCGCTCGAGACTGCGGAGAAGTCATCGGACTTTTTCACGTGCAGCGTGAATTCCTCTCCACCTGCCGCGACGGGATATTGCATGCTCTTTTCGCCGCTGAGGGCAAAGGTGAGCAGGGCGCGGATCTGTGCGCTGCCGGAGGAAAGGAAGTCCTCCGGCTGCTCGGGTGCGGCGGACTCTGCGGGGGCTTCCTTTGCGGAGGAAGCGATGAGCGTGCCGCTTGTAAAGTCGAACTGATCGCCCGCGCTCAGCACGAAAACGCGCAGATCGCTGACGCTGAAATGCGAATCGTCGTTTCCGTAAACGGCGCTGCGATTGTCAAGCACAGTGACTGTACCCGCTCCATAGACCGTGCCGACGCCGCCGGTGACGGCGATGCCGGTCGCCTCGTCCAGCCCGACGGCGTATGCCGCGCCGCCGGAGCGCTGCATGGTGCAAAGGCGGGCGAGCCTTCCCCGTGCGCCAAAGTGGGAGTCAAAGGTGAGCGCGGCGCCGCAGGCGGCTGCGTCGCAGGGGAGACCGCCGTAGAGCGCGCCCTCTTCGCCGCACACAACGCCAGCGGCGGTCAGCACGGCTTCGGTGGGCCTTGCGTGCGTCAGCGCTGCATGGGAGTCGGCGTCCTGGAAGCAGACCGAGCCGAGCATGTGCGCGCCCGCGCTCGTTCCGGCAAGGAAGCCGCCGCGCGCGAAAAGATCCTGCACGGCCTGCCCGACGGCATTCCAATCGCCGTCGGCATTTTGCAGGGCGTAGATGCCAAGACTCTGGTTGCCGCCGGTGAAGTATACGCCGTGGCAGCTGGAAACGAGAGAGGCAAAATAGGCGTCGCTGCCGATGGTATCCCGGTTCTCCGCGGTGAGCGGAATGTAGACTGCTTCGAATCCTGCGTCCGCAAAGCGGTGTTCAAAGCTGCGCACAGAGGGGGTATCCTGATAGAAGTACGACCACAGCTCACGTTCGCTGCCGCTGGAGGCACCGATGACGGCGACGCGCGGCGTATCGGGGAAGCCGCGGAAGATCGCCTGCGAGGTGGAGATGATGGAGCTGCGGTCGCCGCCAATCGAGGCCGCGCCGCCGTTGGGGAAGAGAATGCCGCTGCCGCTGCCGATCATCCCGCTGGAGGCGGGAAGCGCCTCGGGCGTGACAAAGCGCTCAGCACAGTAGGATACGCCCATGAGCGTTTCGGCCGATGCGCTGGCAACATAGACATAGTAGCAGCGCGCGGGATCCACGGCATTTCCGTCAAGATCCTTCTGTTCGGAAAGATCCAGTGAGAATTCGGTGCTGCCTGCGTTGTCGAAGCGCAGCGCGCAGCCGCTGCCGCTCAGCGCGTCGAGCGCGGCGCGGTCTGCGCCGGAGAGCTGCTCCTTTACGGCGGCATAGCCGTTTGCGGAGAGGAAAACGTAGTTCGTTTCGATCTCGCCTTCGGTATCGTTTGCAAAAGTGCCGGTCAGGACGCTGCCCTCGCGCGTGAAGCTCAGCTTTCCGGCGCTCGGCGCGATGTAAGCGGTCTGCGCCGCCTTTTCAAGGCTCAAAAGACCGTCGGCGCCGAAAACGGCGGCGTAGAAATAGTGCATGCCGGGCTCTGTAAAGTCATCGCCGGTGATAAGATCCTTCTGGGCGGTGTTGAGCGTGTTGCCAACGCCGTCGCAGTAGCTGAGATCGGTCATCACATAGGCGCGGTTGGCAGGCTTGTCGAGTGCGAGGATCTCTTCGCGGGTGAGCGAAGAGAGGTATTCCCATACCTCGTCAAATTCCCGCACGCTGTAAAAAACGAGAAAGCCCTCGGCTCCGTCGAGCGTTTCCGGCGGGAAAAAGGCGACCTTGTAGCCGGAGCTTTCATCGCCCTTGCCGACCATGCGCAGCTTTGTGAGCGTGTACTCATTGAACTGCGGGTTGACCCAGGCATCGCCCTGCTTTTCGGGAGCGGCGGGTTCCTTGCTCCCGCAGGCGCACAGCATCAGCAGCAGGAGCGCGGCGGTCAGAACGGATAGGCATTTTTTCATCAAAAGTCACTCCTTTGAAAAAACGGGCGGGGCAGCATGCCCCGCCCGCGGCTTGTCGGGAAAATGGATTTAAGCCTCTGCGCCGAAGTACACGGTGATGTAGGCGGAGGACTCGCTGCCGTCCTTGGCGAGCGTGATGTAGTAGTCGTCGGGGTAGTCCGGGTCGTCGTCATATTCGACCGTAACGGTGATGCCGAGATTCAGCGTGTCGACCTGAGAAGCGAAGTAGTCCTGAACGGCCTGTGTCTTTTCTTCCTGCGTCATGGCGGAAACGTCCTGGTCCTCCATCAGCGTGGTCTCGGTGACAAGATCAAATGCGGCGGCAAAGTCGTTGGCAAGGTCGATGGCGCTCTGCTCCATCACGAAGGTGCGGTCTGCTTCGCCGACCCACAGCACCTTTTCATAGCCGATGGTCACGAGATAGAAGTGATACTCGCCCGCCTGCTGCAAAAGAGAGGTGCCGTTGATGAGATCAACGCCGTCGCCGTAGAAGCGAATGGGATCGGCGGTGTTGCCGTCAAAGTAGCTCATCTTATCGCCGGAGAGGTTGCGGATATTGCCGTCGAGATCCAGCGCATCGATCTCTGCAAGGAAGCTGTCAGGATCGCTGAAGCGCTCGGAGGTGAAGAAGGCCTTCACGTCATCCAGCGTCGCGGTGGAGTAGCACATGGCAATGCTGAAGACATTTTCGTTGTTGATGAGGTCACCCGCGGTGCCCTGCATGGAAAAGCCCTTCATAAAGCTTGCATCGTTGGTGTTCGTGCCGCAGAGCGTCACGTCCGCAACGGCGTAGGTGTCATCAAAGGCGGCGTCCTTGCTGTCGCCATCCGACTGATTGCCGCAGGCGGTGAGGGTGAGTGCGAACACAAGAGCAAGTGCCATAAGAGTAAAGAGACGTTTGCTGGTTTTCATGTTGGTTTCCTCCTGATTTTAGTTTTATTGTACGGCGTGCTGCGCCGCAGTCAACTTTTCGATGGTGATCGTCCCGCCGCTGCGCGTAAGGTGCATGACGTAGGCTGAGCCGTGCACGCGCAGCGCCCTGTCGGAGAGGGAGACCTCAAGGGCGGTGTCCTCGCTGATGCCGAAGCCCTCGTTTTCGCCCGCGTCTTCCATCGCGGCGAGCAGACGCTGAAGCCGGGCGCGGCGGTTGAAGTGCTGATCGACGATGCCGCCGGGCAGAAAGCCGAGCCCGCGCGAGAGCAGCAGCTGCTCCGGCGAAACGCCGCCGTTGTCACAGTAAGCTGCCGCGTCGGTGCAGACGGGGAGAGTCAGCGTCCCCTCGTCGTCGCCGCGCACGATCATCGTGCGGCTCATGATCGCCGCGCCTGCGGAAGAGCCGCCGATCACGCCGCCGTCGGAAAGAAGGCGGCGCATTCTGCCGAGCACCGGCGTGTCTGAACCGTCCGGCTGCAAAAGAAGCCTTGCCGTGTGCAGTTGGTCGCCGCCGCTGAACCATACGCCGCTCACCCCGTCAAAAAGCGGGAGCAGCGCCTCGTCTGCGCGGTTTGTCCAACCGCTGCGGCCAAGCAGCGCGGGAGTCTCTGTCAGCGGCAGCAGCACGACTTCGCCGATCCCGGCGGAGAGCAGCAGCTCGCGGTTGAATCGAAAGCTCTCCTCCGCCTCTCCGCTGGCGCAGACGGCGAGCATGACCTTGCCGCGCTTTCCGCCGCAGAGGGCGGAAAACCTGCCAAAGATGTCGGCTTTGCCCTGCTCGGTCGCGCCGATGTTTCCGCCTGCGATCAATAATGTACCGTTCATCCGAGCATCCTCCTGTATTCGTCGCATTCGCGCGCGTTGGCAAAGACAAAATGACCGGGGGCGATCTCCGTCCATGCCGGTTTGTCCACGCTGTAATCATGCACGGACGGATTATAGGGCGTGCAGGTTTTGCCCCGTTCGGAGGCGGGATCCGGCATGGGGATCGCGCTGAGCAGCGAACGGGTGTAGGGGTGCAGGGGGTGGGCGAAGATCTCTTCGCCCGGTGCAAGCTCCATCAGAGCGCCCTTGTAGATCACGCCGATGCGGTCGGAAATGAAGCGCACCACGCTCAGATCGTGCGCGATGAACAGATAGGTGAGCGAGTGCTCTTTTTTCAGTTCATTGAGCAGGTTGATGATCTGAGCACGAATGGAAACGTCCAGCGCACTGATCGGCTCGTCGGCGATGATGAATTCCGGCTCCATGATGAGCGCACGGGCGATGCCGAGACGCTGGCGCTGTCCGCCGGAAAATTCATGCGGGAAGCGGCTGGCAAACTCGGGCAGCAGCCCCACGCGCTGCATGACGCGGGAGACCTTGGCCTTGCGGTCGGCTTCGTTTTCGAAGAGGTTGAAGTTATAAAGTCCTTCGGAGATGATGTAATCCACCTTGGCGCGCTCATTCAGGCTTGCCATGGGATCCTGAAAGATCATCTGCACCTGCTGGCGGTACTGCTTGATCTCCTCCCGGCTGAAGTGGCGGTTGACGCGCGTGCCCTTGTAGAGGATCTCGCCGCCGGCGGTGGGAATGATCTTCATAATGGCGCGGCCAATGGTCGTTTTGCCGCTGCCGGATTCACCGACGAGGCTGAACGTCTCCCCGCGGTACACATCGAAGGACACACCATTGACGGCATGAAAGACCTTTTTGCCGGAGCCGAAGTCGATCGAGAGATCCCTGACCGAGAGCAGCGGCTCGTCGCTGCGCGGCGCATACGGCTCGGGCGCGGCGGGTGCTCTGCCGAGACCGGGGGTGCGGTAGTTGCGCGGGTCGCCCCATTTCTGAATGGCCATGGGGTGCATCGTCCATGTTTTTGCCGTGTGCCCGGGAGAAACGGAAAACATCGGTGGCTCTTCCAGCCGGTCGATCTCCATGGCCTCCGGGTTGCGGGGGTAGAAGGCGTCGCCCTGAATGTCGTTGTAGAGATTCGGCGGCGTGCCGGGAATGGCGAACAATGCCTGCCCCTTGACGCCGAGCTGCGGCAGCGCGCGGAGCAGGGCGCGGGTGTAGGGGTGGACGGGACAGGAAAAGACTTCCTCTGTCGGCCCCGTTTCGATGATCTCGCCGGCGTACATAACGGCCACGCGGTCGGCGATATTTGCCACCACGCCGAGATCGTGCGTGATGAAGATCACGCTCAGCCCCATGCTGCGCTGAATATCGCGCAGCAGCCGGAGGATCTGCGCCTGCAGCGTCACGTCGAGCGCGGTGGTGGGCTCGTCGCAGATGAGCACCTCGGGGTCGGCGGCGATCGCGGTCGCGATGACGATGCGCTGGCGCATGCCGCCGGAAAACTCGTGCGGGTATTTCCCGTAGCGGTCAGAGGAGATGCCGACCTGCTCCATCAGCTTTTTCGCCTTTTCCGTGGAGGCGTCCTTGCTGAGGTCGGAGTGCAGCGTGATCATCTCGCGGATCTGTTCGCCGACGGTTTTGAGCGGGTTGAGCGCCGTCATCGGGTCCTGAAACACCATGGCGATGCGCTTGCCGCGAATGGCGAGCCAGTCCTTTTCTGCAAGGCAGTCGAGCCGGGTGCCCTTGAAGTCGATGCTGCCGCCGACGATCGTACCGTTTTTGTCGGTCATGCCGATGAGCGTCTTGGTCAGCACGCTCTTGCCGCTGCCGGACTCGCCGACGATGGCGAGCGTTTCGTTTTCATAGAGATCGAGGCTCGCGCCGCGCACGGCGGTGAGCGTTTTGCCGCGCAGGCTGAAGTTGACGCGGAGGTCGCGGACGCTGAGAATCGTATTTGCCATAGCTGCGTTCCTCCTTAAATGTGATTGCGCGGGTCGGAGGCGTCCGCGAAGCGGTTGCCCACGATATAGAACGACACCGTGACGAACGAGAGGATGATGGTCGGATAGATCAGCTGGAAGGGATAGACCTCAAAGCTGTTCTTGCCGACGGAGACAAGGTTGCCGAGCGACACAACATCGAGCGGAAGGCCGAGGTTGATGTAGCTGAGGAAAACCTCGGAGCCGATGGAGTAGGGGATCGTCAGCGCGACCTCCATGATGACGATGCTGACGATATACGGTACGATGTTTTTCAGCAGAATGCGGGAGAGCGGCGTGCCGAGACACTGGGAGGCAATGTTGTACTCGTTTTCACGGATGGCGACAACGCGGTTTCGCACGAAGCGCGCGATGGAGAGCCAACCGGTCAGACACATGGCGAGCACGATCGTCCAGAAGCTCGGGCGCAGAATGTAGGTGAAGAGCACCAGATAGACCGTCTGCGGGATGTTGGTGACGATGTTGTAAAGCTCCGTCATGAAGCGGTCGATGCGCTGCACGTAACCCCACAGCGCGCCCGCGATCGTGCCGAGCGTCACGTCGAAAAACGCGATCACGAAGCCCAGCAGCAGCGAGGTGCGCGTGCCGTACCAGGTGCGCGCCCACATATCGCGGCCGATGTTGTCTGTGCCGAACCAGTGCTCCTTGCAGGGGGAGAGGTTCCACATGGCGCTGCCGGTCTGGGCAAAGTTCGGGTTGCGGTAGCTCGTTTCCCAGCCGGGGATCAGCTCGCTGATGAGCGGGTAGAGCAGGCTCATCGCAACAAACGCGCACATGATGCCCAGCAGCACCGTGGAGCTGCGCTGTTTGAAGAAGGTACGGAAGGTGCTGTGCCAGTAGGAGTAGTTGGAGTAGCCGGTCAGCTCGCTCTTTTCGTAGTCGAAGGGAATGCGTTCGAACATGCTCTCGCTCAGCGAGACCTTGAGATTTGGCTTTGCAGCGTTCATGACTATCCCTCCTCCTTTTCCGTAAGGCGGATGCGCGGATCCAGAAATACCATCAGAATATCACCGAGGAACACGCCGAGCACGCCCAGAGTTGAATACAGAATGACAAGCACCTGAACAAGAGAGTTGTCCATCTCCTGAATGGCTTCCACGAGAAGGCCGCCCATGCCGGGAATGGAATAGAGGCTTTCGATCACGAGGGAGCCGGAGATCGTCAGAAGCATTTGCAGGGGGAAATACTGCGCGAGAGGCACGAGCGCGTTGCGCAGCACGTGGGACTTCATCAGCTTCCAGTCGCTCATGCCCTTGCTGCGGGCAAACTTGACATAGTCGCGGTTTTCCTCATCTACCATGAACCGGCGCAGCCAGATGGCATACCAGGCGATGCTCGAAAGCGAGAGCGAGATCGTCGGCAGGATCCAGGTGACGGGATTGCGCTCGCTGAACATCATGGGGATCTTGAAAAGACCCGTGATGGCGATCTGGAGCAGGAAAAGATAGATAAGGCTCGGCACGGCGCGCACGATGACCACGTAGCCCGTGCCCAGCGCATCCGGCAGGCCGCCCTTGCCCTTGGCCATTGCCATGCCCATCAGAAGTCCGAGAACCAGCGAGATGAGCATGCTCACTACGCCGAAGTAGAGCGAATAGGGGATCTTTTCCGCCAGAATATCCGAAATGGCGCGGTGGGGCTGGAGCACGTAGGACTCGCCGAGGTCGCCGTGGAAGAGGTCGACCATGAATTTGCCGAAAAGCTTGATCGGATTGCCGACAGCGCCGATGTCCTCAAGGTACATCTCGCGCTCGGCCTCGCTCATGTTCTGGTAGTCGTCGCGCGTGAAGTAGCCGTCGGTCGGCATCAGGCGCAGCAGCAGGAATACAACGAATACCACGATGAAAACACTGAGCAGGGATTGCAAAGTCCGCTTAAAGATATATTTAGCCATGTTACCACCCTTTATATCGGTACGGCGGCGTCTCAGCCGGCATTTCTCTTGAGCAGCTGCTCATAGAACTCATCTTCCAGCTGCTTGTACTGCTCGGCCGAGATGGGCTCTTCGGAAAGCTGCATGCCCTTATACTTGAAGCGGGAGAGGCCAAAGCCGCCGCGCGGCGCGGTGAACGGGATCTCGCGGGTCATGCCGTAAGTGCCGCCGCCGCTCTCCCACGGAATGATGTAGCCGCCATTGATGAGCATGCCTTCAGCCTGGGCGAAGAGCTCATAGCGCTCGGAGGCGACGAGCTTTTCACTGGCCTCCTTCACCAGCGCGTCGAACTGCGGCAGAGAGTAGCGGCCGTCGTTGACGGCACCGCCCGTCGTCAGACGGTCGAGCTGGGAGAGAGGATCGGCATATTTGAAGCTGTAGTTATCATAGGCAAAGTCAAAGTTGCCCGGAGCGATGACATCGTTGTACTTGTCGCCCGTGAACTGGGAGAGGATGACCTCGATATTCTCGCTGCCAAAGACCTCTTCAAGGTTCATTTTGATGATCTGCGCCATGGAAACCTCGTCGGAGGACGCGCCGTGTACGTAGACCAGCTGGAGCGGCAGCTTACCATCGGTCTGGAACGAGAAGGTGCGGCCCATCTTGACCTCGCCGGCGCTTGCGCCGCGAATGTTGCCGCTGCCGTCGGTCACCGCGCTGAGTGCCTTTTCAAAGTACTCCTTTGCAAGAGCGGGATCGTAGGTGGCGGCGCCGCGCTCCTTGATCTCCTTGAGGGGAGCGTAATCGGTGTAGTCGATGCCATTTTCATCGTAGCAGACGTCCTCGGGGCAGATGAGGTTGGTCAGCATATCCTCGGTGTCGTAGGGATTGTAGAGCTGCGCAATGGTCACGCGGTCGAGCGCGTAATAGAGCGCGAGGCGGAAGTCCTCGTTCTGCACGAAGGCGTTGAACTCGCTGTTGGGGCTTTCGAAGTTCGGGAAGAACCAGAAATTGACGGAGGACTTGTCGCGCAGCGTCACATACTGTCCCCATTCGGGATCCTGCATGTAATGCTCGACCTGATCGCCCGTGAGGGAGGTGCCGGTCAGCTCGCCGCGCTTGAACATTTCGACCGTGGCGGCGCCGTCGGTGATCTTCTGGAGAACGATCTTTTCCACGCTGACCTTGTCGGCATCGTAGTAGTTTTCATTCTTGACCATGACAAATTCCTTGTTGCGCTGCCAGCTTTGGAGAATGTAAGCGCCGCAGTAAAGGAGCTGGTCGGGAGAGGTGCCGAACTTGGTGCCGCACTGGTCGGAGAACTCCTTGTGGTTGGGCAGGAAGATCTCAGTGACGAGGAAGGATTCAAAATACGGCACGGGCGCGGTCAGCGTATACTGGACGGTGTACTCGTCGAGCGCCTTGACACCGACGGTGTCGTCGAACTGTGCTTCCAGCTTTTCGCGCGGGCCTTCGGGCTTTTTGCTCGCCGCCAGGTTGGGGTCGTCAAAGTCAACGAGCGTGTCGTAATATTCGCCGAGGCCGGCGATCACGCTCTTGATGATGGACATGTCACTCTTGGTTTTCTTGTGGTCGGCAACAAAGCGCATGCCGTCTACAAAGTCCTGCGCGGTGACGGGCGCGACCTCTGCGCCCTTGCTGTCGTACCACTTGGCGTCCTTGCGCAGGTGGAACGTCCAGACGGAGTAATCGTCGTTGTGCTCCCAGCTTTCAGCGAGCGAGGGAACGAAGGCACCAAAGCGGTCGGTCTCGATCAGACCGTCGATGACGTTGGAGATGACCTTCTTGCCCGTGGTGTCGGGCAGGTAGAAGGGAATGAGGGAGGTGACGTCGGTAGAATAAGTGCCAAGATACTCTGCGGTATTCACGCTCTTGGAACCGCAGCCGCTCAGACAGGAGACCGTCAAAAGCACTGCGAGTGCGATGGACACTGTACGGGATAGGATTTTTTTCATCATAATTCCTCCGATCGTTTATTCGAAGCGACCCTTGACGATCGCCTGACCGTTTTTGACCATTTGTCTGCCGCGGGCAAAGACGCCGTCGATGCTGAGCGCCTGCCCGAGAAGGACGAGATCCGCGTCTGCGCCCTCGGCGATACAGCCCTTTTGCGCTTCCATCCGCAGCACGCGCGCGGGATTGCAGGTGATAAAGGTGAGGGCGGTTTCCAGCGGGAAGCCTTCATGCTGCACAAGATTTACAAGCTCATCGTGCAGCACGCGGCTCGTGCTGTAGCTCAGCCCCGTGCATCGGCCCTGCTCGTCAAAGCGCGGCTGACTGCCGAAAGCATCGCTTGAGAGCGTCATGCGGCTGCTGTCGGCGCCCTTGTCCATGGCGTATGCTATCAGGTGCGCCGTGCCGCCGGAGGAAGTCTCACCGGCGGTGAAATCGGCCTGCCCGCCCGCCTTGATCCACTCTATCGCTTCCTCGAGCAGTGCGCTGTTGCGCGCGACATGAGTCGGAAGGAAGGTGCTCAGAGGCACCTCGGATTCTTTCAATGCACGGAAGAGCTTGGAAAGAGCCTCCTGTCCATCGCCCATGTGAATGGTCAGCAGCCCTGCCTTGCGGCTCAGTAGTCCGCCGCGGCGAACCGCGCTTGCCAGTCGCAGCAATTCTTCATAGGTGATCTCGGAGCTGCGGTGGTCGGAGAGCGCGATCTTTGCGCCCACAACGCGGTCGATGAGAACGAGATCCCGCTCTACGCTGCCGCAGAGGGTGGGGGATGGGTAGCTGTAGGCGCCGGTGAGCATATAGCAGTCCATGCCCTCTTCCGTCAGGGCATGCGCCTTGGCATAAAGCGTTTCCAGGCTGCGGGCGATGCCGTCCGTTCCGAGAAGCCCTACGACGGTGGTGACGCCGGCAGTGGTAAAATCCGTCAGGCGGGATTCCGGCGCGCGGGAGGAAAAGCCGTCCTCACCGCCGCCGCCCGTGATGTGAACGTGCAGATCAATGAATCCGGGGACGAGCGGTTTGCCTGCCGCGTCGACCGTTTGCAGCGTGGGAAAGCGAGAGGGGATCTCCCCGCAGGGAGCGATGAGGGCGATCTTTCCGCCCTCGAGCAGTACGTCGCGCATACCCAGGTGGCGGGGGGCGTAAACGTCTGCATTCTGGATCAGAGTTATCATTTCAGATGCTCACTTTCTTCTGGAATTTCTCCGCTCATAAAGCGGGATACGCTCAGCTCCTCGTCCAGGATCCGATCGAGTGCCGGGCCCATTTCCAAGGCGATGCAGGAGGTGAGCACGTTGATCAGCGAGATCGGCGCGGTGAGCGAGTTGAAGAAGAACTTGGTCTTGGTGCCGCAGATGAAATTGAACGGCCCGTCTGTGACGGCGGGGGAGGCGCTGCTGTCGGTGATCGTGATGATCGTCGCCCCGCGATAGGCGGCGTAACGGGCCACGTTGGATACCGGCTCATAGTACGGCGGGAACGAAAAGAGCACGATCACGTCGTTTTCGTTTGCCATAGAGAGCGAGGTTTTCACCGTGTCGCTGTCGCCGAGCTTGAGACTTGACGCCTTGATGCGAAGGTAGTTCAGGCGGTGGGCGAAGTAGTCTGCCATCACCTTGGAAACATCGTGACCGAAGAGCAGCACCTCGCGCGCGTTCATTAACGTCTGTGCGCAGTCGAAGATCTGTTCCTCGCCGATCGAGGCGGCCAGCGCGGTGATCCCCTGCTGCTCGGCTTCGAACATCGAGCGCAGCAGCGCGCCGCGGTCGCTGCGGGAACGGTCGTCCACCGTTTCCAATGTGTAGCTGCGGTCAAAGGAGTCCTTCAGCCGTTCGCCGACGTAATGCCGGAACACCTCTTTCATCTCGGCATAGCCGCTGCATCCGAGCTTGCGGCAAACCTTGAGCACGGAAACCTCCGTTACACCGATGCGCTCGGCGGTATTGCGCAGGGTGTCGTAGCAAACGGCCTCCGGGTGGTTGAGCATGTATTCGAAGATACGCGTCTGCGTTTTCGTCAGAGTATCGCTCAGCTCAATCATTTGCTGCATAGTTGGCATGAAAGCTCACCACCTTAGTAAAGTGTATGCTATATTTTTACCACAAGAAAGCAGCTCTTGCAATATAAAAATTCATAAATAAAGCATTTGGTGAATAGAATTTACAATTTGTATAGTGCAAATGATATCGTTTGTTTTAGAAAAAAAGAAAAAACACACAGATGAGTGAAAAGTGCCCGCTTTTCACACATCTGTGTGCATTCAAGAGAGATGCAAGTATACCTAATGGCAAAAGATATACATTGCTATGCTATGGGTGTGACTATCATAACGTATCATTTCGCATTTTGCACGTATTATCGTATAGAGGCAGCACATTACTTTCCTGCATTAGTGCATCGGTGTACCGGTGCTACAATGCACAAAACAAGCGGCTGCGGATTTGCTTGAATTTGTTGTATTTGCATAAAACGCATGCTAAAATACCGAGTGTGGCAAGCGGCCTGACAGACACCGCCTGCCCGCTCCACGCAAAACTGGAGAAAAACAAATCGACAAAAACAGAGAGAGAGGAAATCTATGAGTATTTTAACCAACCCTGTGACCATATCGGTCATCGTGCTGTGCGTACTCAGCCTTCTGAAGCTGAACGTTCTGCTCGCCATGCTGGTCGCCTGTATTGCCGGCGGTCTTGCCGGTGGTATCCCCATCTACGCCGCGTCCGGCGATAGCGTTATGAGCCTGCTCACGTCCGGTTTCTCCGGCAACGCGACTACCGCTCTTGCCTACATCCTGCTCGGTACCTTCGCTACGGCGATCGCTACCACCGGCCTTGCCGACATTGTCTCCAAGAAGCTGAGCAAGATCATTGGCACCAAGAAGCTCGTGCTTCTCGGCATGATCACCCTGATCGCCTGCCTGTCTCAGAACCTCATCCCCATTCACATCGCTTATATCCCCATCCTGATTCCTCCCATGCTCGTGCTGATGAACAAGATGCGCCTCGACCGCCGCGCTGTGGCTTGCTGCCTTGCCTTTGGTCATAAGGCTCCCTACATTGCCATTCCCTTTGGCTTCGGTTTGATCTTCCAGACCATCATCAGCGACAACCTGACCGCCAACGGCATGGAAGTCACTGTCAACGACGTTGCCAAGGTCAACTGGGTGCTCGCCGTTGCCATGCTCATCGGCCTGCTGATCGCCGTGTTTGTGCTCTATCGCAAGCCCCGCGACTATCAGATGATCGAGGCGGATACCTCCGCGTCCGACGCTGTCACTGGCGAGCTCGGCTACCGTCACTATGTGACCATGGCTGCCATCGTCGTCGTCGTTGTCGCTCAGGTCCTCACCGAAGACCTCGCTTTGTCCTCCCTCGCCGGTCTTGCCGTCATGATCGTCTTCCGCGCCATTCCCTGGAACGAGATCGACGAGCAGCTCGCCGGCGGCGTGAAGCTCATGGGCCTGATCGCTTTTGTTATGCTCATCGCCGGCGGTTATGCTACCGTCATCAAGGCGACCGGCGGTGTTAATGAGCTGGTCGAAGCTGGCGTTTCCATCATGGGCGGCAGCAAGCTCATCGCTGCGATCGTCATCACCCTCATCGGTCTTCTGGTCACCATGGGTATCGGTACCTCCTTCGGTACTGTCCCCGTTCTGGCTGTCCTCTTCGTGCCCCTCTGCGATCACATCGGCTTCTCTCCCGCTGCTACCATCCTGCTGATGAGCGCTGCTGCGGCTCTCGGTGACGCCGGTTCCCCCGCGTCCGATACCACCCTCGGCCCCACGTCCGGTCTGAACGCCGACGGTCAGCACGACCACATCTGGGATACCTGCGTGCCGACCTTCATCGCCTTCAACATTCCTCTGATGATCGCTGCGGTCATTGTTTCGCAGTTCATCTAAGACTTAGATCCTGTTCGTCTGTCTGTGTGCCGGCGGTGTTCAGCCGTTCAAGAATGAGCTGATAGCCGCCGGTACCGAATTGCAGGTTTGTGTTGACACGCGTGATGGTACAACTGCTGGTTGACAGCTGCGAGCGCACAGCGCCGTAGGTGCAGCCGTCCGACAGCATTCGTGCAACTTGCAGTCTCTGCGAAAAAAGGGACAATTCCTGACGGGTGAAGAGGTCACTGAAAAAAAGATGGCACTCATCTTCGCTGCGAAGGCTCAGAATGGCGCGGTACAGGTCATCTATCGCCTCGCTCGGCGGAAGTTTGATCGACGGCATAGCATTCACTCCTTATCATTTCTAAAAAGTTATTTGACTGTGAAGCCTATTGTAAGTCGAAAATCCGCGTTCATGTCAAGAGACCGTTTTTTTCGTTTCACGCGCTACAGATAAGCTCACTTTACCTTTTGCCGATATTTCGTCAAAAGGTGGAGTGAGCTTTATCTTTATAAAGAATGAATTTGAATTTCTCTTTTTTGCATGGTAGAATGATAATAGGAGGTTTTACACCTGCTGTTATTAGAGATAGGAGAGAAGAATGAAATGAGAATCGGTGAGGCATCTAAACGTTCCGGCGTTCCGGTCTCCACGATCCGCTATTATATCCGCAGAGGATTGATCGTACCAGACGGCGAGGGAACGCAGTACCTTTTCGATGAACAGGACTGCCATACGTTAGAGAGAATCGTGCAATTCAAAAAGTGGGGGCTTTCCCTCAAAACGGCGCACAGACTGCTCTCGCTCGAGCGCGTGTCGAGCGGCGTGGAGCAGGATACGGTGGAGGACTGCGTGGCGCTGCTGCGCACACATCAGAAACAGTTAGAGGATCAGCGTGTGCGGTATCAGCACTACGAAGAAGAGATCAACGAGTTCATTGATGAGCTGAACCGCCAGGCGGCGGCGCCGCATGGCAGCGCTCTTGCGCCGACCGGCGTGCCGCTGCGCGCGCTCTCACTGCTGTGCTGCCCGCGCTGCGGCGGCGCGTTCCAGATCAGCAAGGCAGATATGGATATGTCCGCTATTTTTTCCGCCGACCTCCACTGTAGCTGCGGCTACCGTGCGGAGATCCGCAACGGGATCATCTACGCCGAGTGCGAGGAAAAGTACCCCTTTGACGAACCGGACATTGACCGCGAACTGTACCGCAGCGCGCCGAGCGAGCTGGTGTCATTGATCCAGAAGTCTTACAACTGGATGGGGACGCGGATCAAGGAGCTTTCCCTGCCGAGCGGCAGCGTTGTGATGGAAACGCACCTGAACTCGTTTTTCGCCCTTTACAAGAAGCTGACGCAGATCGATCCAAGCAACATCTATGTGGTGCAGGACAAGTTCCCCGCGATCATTGAGCTTTATAAGGGCTACATCGACCGCCTGCCCGCAAAGCCGGAGATCCTTTACATTGCGGCAGCGGACAACACTACCTTTCCGCTGCGAAAGGGCTGCGTCGACCTGCTGATCGACTATTGCAGCACGAACGAATATGGCATCTACGCCGGCGATTTCTATCTCGATCGGATGCGGCAGTATCTCAAGCCCTCTGCCTCCGTGATCGGCACTTATTTCTACTTTGACCCCGACAGCCGCTCGCTGCAAAAGCTGCGGGAGATGTACCCCTTGAACGGAGAGAAGAACTACACCCGAGATTATTTCAAAAGCGGTATCCGCTCGCACTACCACATCGTCAAGCAGGCGGAGATCGGCGTATCGACCGACTCCGGCGATGGCATGACCTTCGATTTCCACTGCACGGGCGACGCGCTTTACATGAGGAGCTTTTTGCTGCACCCTGCGGAACGGCACCGGCCGGAGCGGGAAGAGGAGTAAGGGGATAATTGCATTTCAGCATGAGAAAAAGTACAAGGAGAGCAAGCGCGAAATGGGCTTGCTCTCCTTACTTTAGTTAGAAAGCTGCTGCAGCACTGCTTTTAACAACTGGTATACCCTGTCGATCGAGGAAAGATTTACGTTTTCTTGAACTGTATGCGCATAGCGAATGGTTGGGCCAATAGAAATCATTTCCTGAATGAAGGGGCAACGTTCCTGGAGAATGCTGCATTCAACACCGGCATGAACATTTTCCATAATGCAGGGCTGCTGAAATAATGATTGGTAAGTTTGTGCAAACAGTGCGTGCAGCGGAACATCTTTTGCAGATTCCCAAGGCGGATAGTAATCCTGCTGAGAAGATTGAAACGATGCGCGGTCAGCGGTGTGAACGACGAGGTCTCTTCCTTCGCTGAGCAACGCCTGAGAAGAAGCACGCAGGCTTTCCACAATTTCAACATTATCACCAAGCTGACGGACAGTGGCTAAATTGCTGGAAAGCTGGATTATTTCCGGGGTACGCTGCAATACACCGTGAGGCAGGGCGGCAAGCGTAGAGAGCAGTTGATCGCAGAAGGAATCCGTATATGCTTGCTTGCAGATCGGTGCCTCAAATGAAGTCTGAAGAAGAATCCCGTGATCCACAGATTCTGCCTGAGCGGTGATTGCGCTGGCGGCAAGCTTCCATTCTTCTTCTGAAGATGTATCGCCGACCTGAATGAGGGCTTCTGCGCAAACTGGAATCGCATTGGAACGTGTACCGCCGTGCAGTTCGAGCAATTCCCAGTTTGAAGCGGGGCAGCTGCGAAGCCAGCGAACCAAAATCTGAATGGCGTTGAGGTGCGGGGTTCCAATATCAAGACCGGAATGGCCGCCCTTTAGGCCGGATACAGAGAGCTTGAGGACCTTGGGGTTATGAAACCGCGACTGCTTATGACATTCAACGGAGGCATTCAAAATGATGTTGAGACCGCCTGCGGCGCTGATGGTGAATGTCCCTTCTGTTTCACTGTCCAAATTGATCAGCCGGGTACCGGAAACAAGAGATGCGTCCAATTCTTTGGCACCGGTCATACCGGTTTCTTCGTCTACTGTAAAAAGACCCTCGATATTCTGTACCGTGTCGTCTTCCATCAGTGCGAGGATCAGAGCCATTCCGATTCCGTTATCTGCGCCTAAGGTCGAACCGACTGCGTGGAGACATTCATTGGTTTCGCGCAATGATACGCCCTTTTGATAAGGAGTTCCCGTCGATTCCCATACCATATCCATATGAGCCTGGAGAATTGTAGGCGGCGTTGCTTGGGAAATCGCTTTGCGGAGAACCACATTTCCGCAGCTGTCCTGATCAACACCCAGACCGAGGCGCTTTCCTGTTTCGATTAAATACTGCGCTACGTTTGATTCATCGCCGGAGCGCCGGGGAATGCTGCAGATTTCACGGAAGTAAGAAAGAACGCGCTGCATGCTGTCCATTAAACTGCACCAGCCTTATTCTGGAGCTTCCGGTTCTGGAGCTTCTGGCTTACAACGTACAGCACCATAGCGACTGCAATGCAGATCAGGGGAACGGGGATCACATCACCCACCGCGACAAACCAACCAAGCCCCACGGGGCGAGCCGTCATGGTAACGCCGACAAACGAAGCCACAGCCCACGACACAATGGCGTCCCACTTGATGCCCTGAGGAACGTCGCCGCCGTCATAGTTTTTCCGGTTGCAGATATAGAAGTCAGCGATCAGGATACCGCCGATCGGGGTAATGAACACGCCTAACAACGAGAGGAAAGTCACAAAGTATTTATACAAGCCAACTGCAGCAATTGCAGTGCTGATCAAACCGACAATGAGGGTCAGGCGCATGCGGGGGACTTTGCTGATACCGTCCAGAGTATTCATAAGACCCAGTACGCTGGTGTACAGATTGTTGTCGTTCGTGGTCCACTGACCGATGATCAACACAAGAGCGCCGAACAGGCCTAAGCCGAGGGACAGAATCATAATCTCCACGATATTCCAGTTGTGGAAAGCGTAGTTGAAGAATGCGCCGCACATCAAGATGGGAATGTATCCCCAGCAATGACCGATGCTTACGCCGATCATGCAGTCCCGCTTGGACTTAGAGAAGCGGCTGAAGTCACCTACCATTGTAACACCTACGGCAAAGGAACCGACGACGGCGGCGATGCCCATGGGAATGGTAATCGGCGTGCTGACCGGCCCGGCGTTCCAGATGTCGCCGAAAGAAATCATGGAGCTTGTTTTCCAAACGGCAATGACGCAGAGAACCGCAAGCAGCGGCAAGCCCACTTCGCTGAGAAGCTTGATCGCCTTAAATCCGAAAATGGCGGTCAGCGACATGGTGATACCGCCGATAATTGTAAAAATCACAGAATTGACAGAGCTTCCGTTAACGTGCTTGATGACAGAAGCAATCGTTGTACCGAACAGGTCTGCCTGAAATGCGTACCAACCAAAGTTGGAGATGCAGAGAATAATGCCGATGATCTTGGCACCCTGTATACCAAAGGAGCGGCGACAGGTAAAAGAAGTAGAAAGATGGGTATGCTCACTAACAAGAGCATTGAGAGTACCGATGATGGTGATGATAATAGATCCGATTATGCTGACTAAAAGCATATCCCGGAAAGAGAGACCGTCGGCAAGCACACCGCCGGTAGCTAATCCGCTCAGGCCAAATCCCGCGCCAAGCCATACCATGCCCTGCTGATACCAAGTTTGTCTGGCGGTTTCGGGGACTGGAGTTTTTTCGTAGTCGTTGTACTTTTCTTCCAACGAAGCCTTGGTTGCAGTGTTATTACTCATATTATTGCCTCCCGCAATACGTCATTTGGCTATTTCTGCCTCATATGATGATTCTTCCCTACTGTGATCGAATCTACTGCTTGGGTTTGAATTGTACCGAAATAGGCCGCCCTTTGCAAGATGTTGGCGTAAAAAGAGTGCTTGTCCATTTCGGTACAAATTCATTCCCTAAATCATAAGAGTTCGTTGCAGGTTTGTGCGATCAGTCCTGAAGGAAGACGCAGTCCATATCAAATCCAAAGAATCGGGGATTAAGAATCTCCAATGCGCGTTCGCGCGTCCAGAGCTCGTGGCAGTGGAAGCCGAGAACGGCAACCTCCATTCCCTCGACGCAGTTCGGATTGGTGATGGGGTAGCCGGTAGCTTTTTCCACCACGCAAATGAGATCCGGACAAGTGAGATTTACCTTGTCGTCGATCCACATTACCATGTTCTCGTTCTTGTACCAGATTTTTGAAGTCTGGTGTGCAAAAGCGCCTTCGCCGGCAATGTGAATCGTGCCAACGGTAAAGCCCTCCTTGATGCCCCATTCGGACTCGCCGGTGACGGTTCCCTGGAAAAGCAGCTTACCCTTTCCAGTGTCCAGGATCGCCTGAATGGGATCGGAACCGCGCTCAACGGCTTCTCTTTGGGCACGACCAACAGTAGCTGCATACGTCAATGCATTGGGAATGACTGCGTGACGCAGCTTGTCGCCCTTGATCGGGTGATCGGTCATACCAACCAAGCCGCCGGATCCGATCGCCATATAGCGGGAGAGCGCTTCTGCGCGAGCATCATTTTCTACGTTTGTGACGATCGCCATGTCGCCGAATGAAGTACCGACGGAGAAAGGCGTGATGGGATTTTCCGTCACATAATAAGTGGAAAACTGAAGCTCCGGCACTGCGCGGCCGGCTGCATCTGCATCGACAATGTATTTGCCCGTACGAGCTGCGGCGGCCATGACTGCGCCGGTGTTTCCGCCACCATACTCAATCGAAACAAGGCCTTCGAACTGAACGCCCATGTACTCTTCCAGAGCCTTCACCGACGTGGCAATCTCGTCTCCGCGTTTCTGGCTGGTATCGCCCTTGGGGACGATAGAACCGCAATAATAAGGATTGGCATAGTAGCTGTCATCGTTGATTTCATCGAAGGAGAGCAGTTTGAACTCGTGCCCGGCGTTCCAGGCTTTTTCTACGGCCTCTAACCCGCTCTCTAAGGAGCCGCCGCCGCCTGTACCAAGAATGGTGCAGCCAACCAAAGTGTCCTTGATTTCCTGAAGCGTTAGTTTTTTCATAAAGAAGCACCTCCAAAATTTGTACATTTTGAACAATTACCATGCGAATTGTTTGACAAAATTATAAGATATATGCAAAGGCGCTTCAATGTGCATAGTACAAAATTTGGGTTTATTTTCTGTAATTTTTATAATTTTCCACTAATTCTGCAAGTATAATTTGACATCTTGGGGAGGCTTGATTATACTGATGCATAATTAAAGACAAGGAGGTGCTTGTTGTGAGCGTTACGGTAAGCGATGTTTTACAGCTGGATATTCTTAACTCTGCCAAGGTAATTGCAGGGAAGAATGGGCTTGACCGGGAGGTTTTGCGGATCAACTTTACAGATTGTCCGATCAATCCCCTTGTGGATGCCGACTTGATTTTAAGCGGAGATGCTTTTATCTGTAGCTTCTATATGAATAAAGATATGGAGGCAAAGATATATGATGCAATTTCGTTTTATATTCAGATGGGAAGTGCTTGTTGCATTGCGCTGAATGAGTTTCTGCCGCAGTTTCCGCAAAGTGTGATCGAACTTGCCGATTCGCGGGATTTTCCGATTATTCACATTGACGGGACAGTTCCTTACGGTGCGCTCATACATGACATTTCTGAACTCATCATATCAGATCAATCAGAGTTATTACTGGAAAATAAAATTTTCCACCTGCTGAGCAAGGAACTTTCTGATGCTGAGCAGCGCAACATTTACCGGCACCTTGCACCGCATGTTCAATCTGACTACATCGTTGTGCATGCGACCTTTCAGGGTCTGAGTCATCGGCGGCTTCAAATGCTGAAGAAAGATGTGGCGATACAATTCAAAGTGCCTCTTTTTAAATATTTGGAGGGAGCCTTTTTTGTGCTGCCTTGTCAGGGGCAGAGAGAAATCAACAATATACTGCAGCAGATGACACCGATTTTTTCTTATTATGCGCCAGAGCATTCCATGGGGTACAGCTCGGTTGCGGCGGGAGTAAAGCAGTTTTCTTCTGCATTTCGCCAGGCCCTTTCGGCGGACGAAATAGGAGGAGTATTGGGAAAATCTCCAATGGGATATGATGCGCTGTCTGTCTATCAGTTGCTGCTGCCGCTGAAGAATCATCAAATCCTGAGGAATTTTTGCAGCAGCATTCTTGACCCGCTAATAAAGCAGGATCTCTTGGAAACGGTTTCTGTATACCTTGAATGCAACGGAGATGTTAAAAGAGCGGCAGGCAAGGTGGGAAAGCATGAAAATACAGTCCGATTTCGGATCGGTCAGGCAAAAAACCTGCTGAATTTAGATGACTATGAATTTATTGAAAAAGTATCCATCGCGCTTAAAGCGAGAGATATTTTCGGGCAGCAAATGGGGGACGACTAAGACTCTGTTAAGGAAAATATGAATCCGGCGACGTATCTGCAACAATTGGATTTTGAACCTGCCTTCTGGCCCGAATAACCGGCAGAAGGCGTGCGTATCACTTGCACCGCGGGCGCTTCCAGATGCTGCCAACGCTTCCACATCCCACTGGATCGGCTCCATGCCGATCGAGCGAATGGCGGAGATCACATGGTCGTCATATTCGCCGAACGGGCAGCGAATGAGCGTCGGACGAACGCCGGTCAGCGCTTCGATCTTATCGTTGCAGGTATTCACGTCCGCAATGATCGCGTCAGCGGAGAGGGCATTGAAATGGTCATGCGCGTTGGAGTGATTCATCAGCTCGTTGCCGCTTTCGACGATGGCTTTCGCCTGCTCGGGGTACTGATCCGCCCAGTTGCCCACGACGAAAAAGGTGCACGTTACGCCGTACTCGCTCAGCACGTCGAGAATTTTCTGCGTGTTGTCCGCGCCCCAGGCTGCATCGAACGAGATGGAGCAGACCTTCTGGTCGCGCTGCACACAGTAGATGGGCAGCTGTCGCGTCGCAGTCGATGCGCTGACGGCGGCAGGATAATTGACGGCGGCGAAGATCGCCGCCGCGGCCAGCCCCGCTGCGGCCAGCGTCAGCCATTTGCGCTTGAGAATGAGAAAGCGCGGCGGCTTTCGTTCCGCTTTTTGTGCCCGGTTGCGTTTGAAATGAAAAAACATCAGCATATCCTCCCAAGATTCTTTTGGTAGAGGGTATGCTGATGTTTTTTATATCATGCGGCGGGACTTGCCTGCGCGATGCGCTGATGCGCAAAAGACTCCTGCCGTCCCCAAATGGCAGGAGTCGTCTGCGTGATTGTGTGTGGGCGCGCACGCGCCCTGGTATCATAAAGCCGCGAGCGGCTCTATCATCAAGCTTCGTTTTCGAGCATTCGATAACCCACGCCGATCTCCGTGAAGATATATTCGGGCGAGGCGGGGTTTTTCTCGATCTTGCGGCGGATATTCGCCATGTTGACGCGCAGGATCTGGTTGTCGGCCTTGGCCTTGGGCCCCCAGATCTGCTTGATGAGGTAGTCGTAGGTCAGTACCTTTCCGGCATATTTGCCGAGCAGCGCCACGATCTTGAATTCGTTGAGCGTCAGGTGGACGTCCTGTCCGTCGACGAGCACATGGTGCTTGTCGTAGTCGATCGTGAGATCCCGGACGGTGAACTTGCCTGACTGGGCGATCTCGCCGTTGTCGAGCGGCGTGCGCGTGTGGCGAATGGCCGTGCGGATGCGCGCGAGCAGCTCACTCGTGCCGAACGGCTTTTCGATGTAGTCGTCCGCACCGAAATCAAGTGCCGTGACCTTGTCGCTCTCGTGCGTGCGTGCCGAAACGACAATGATCGGCAGATTCGACCACGAGCGAACCTCTTTGAGGATATTCATTCCGTCCATATCGGGAAGGCCAAGGTCGAGAATGATGAGATCGGGGCAGTGAGAGGTGATCATCGAGATCGCCTCGGCGCCCGTCTGCGCCATAAGAACGTCAAAGTCGTTTGCGGTGAGAACCGTCGAAATAAAGTTGCTGATGTTCTGTTCGTCCTCGACAACGAGGACCTTATCCTTCAATTTCACTGTTGATGCCCTCCTCCAGCGGCAGATAGAAACGGAAGCACGCTCCGCCTGATTCCAGATTTTCTGCGGTCATCGTGCCGCCGTGCGCCTTGACGATGGTATAGCACACGGAAAGGCCGATGCCCATGTTCTTCTTCATGTCGAAATTATTGTGCGATACGCCGGAAAGCCCACCGTCGAAAATCGTCGGAAGCTTTTCCTTCGGAATGCCGATGCCGTTGTCGCTGATGGCAAAACAGGCGCTGCTGCCCTCGCGCGAGAGCTGAAAACGGATCTGCGTGACGTTGCCGCCGTGAATGGCGGCGTTTTCCAGCAGGTTCATCATGACCTGACGAATGAGTGTTGCGTCCATCGGCACCATCAGCACCTCGTCCGGCACCTCAACGGTAACTTGGATATTGGGGAAGCGCTTGGTGAATTTGCTGACCGAAACGGCAACGATTTCTTCCGCTGCCTCGCATTCCTTTTCGATCTTGGCCTGGCCGCCGCTCATGCGCGTGATGGAAAGAAGGTTCTCCACCATACGGATAAGCCACTGGGCGTCCTCGTTCACATCTTCAAGAAGGCGGCGCTTCTGCTCGGGGGAGAAGGAATCCTCGTTGTCAAGGATCGCCGCCGTGTTGCCGACGATGCTGGTGAGCGGCGTGCGGATATCGTGCGACATGGCGCGCAGGAGATTGGCTCGCACGGCTTCCTTTTCCGTTTCGAGGCGCAGTTTTTCCTGCTTTTTGATCTGCGTGTTCATCGCGCTGATCATGATGGAAACGGTCAGCATGGCAAGGAAGGTGAGCGGGTAGCCGGTGATCGTAAAGTTAAACGCCCAATAGGGGTAGGTAAAGACGAAGTTGACGAAGAGAACGGCCGATACCGAACTGAACGTGCCCCAGAAAAAGCCCTCTGTCCAACGCGAGATGCACGCGACCGCCAGCACAAAAATGAGGTTGACGTAGCCGCTGCCGTCGTCGAGTCTGCGCAGCAGTGTGCAGAGGATCGTCGCGATTGCCAGAATTGCCACGGTGAGCAGAAAATCGTAAAAATGGCGCAGGTGCTTGGGCTTTGTTTTCATATTGCTGCCCTTTCTCGCTTGATTATTGGCGCGGAGAAAGCCTCCGCATACTATTCGCACCTATTATACCATACGAGCCGCTAATTTTGTGCTAAATCGAATATTTTTTTGCGGCAAAAGGGACGGCCTTGGCCGTCCCTTTTGCCGTATAAAGGAAGAAGCGGAATACAAACTCAAATCTTGCGAATGCTGACGTTTGTCACGTTCGCCATATTGAAGCCGGGCTGCTGCGCGATCGCCGCCATGATGGCGACCTTGACCTCGTCCGTCAACCCGTCTGCGGGGACGGCAGGGGCTGCCGGAACGACAGGCTCAGCCTTCGGCGGTTCGGGGCGGGATAAGATTTTGCCCATGAGCAGCGTCAGAAAGATGATGCAGGACAGACCTACAAACGTGACGCCCATGCCCATGACAACAACAAATGCGCTGGATACTTCCATCGGTGGATACGCTCCTTTTATGTAATCTGGCGCTATTATAGCGCACGGAGAGAACATATCAAGCGTTTGGAAGCGGCCTTAACACCGGCTTAACGAGAGAGGTTTTTCCTTTAACGGCATTTTTATCAATGCTTGTTTTCCGCTAAAGAAAATACCTCAAGGGTATCGCCGTTCACGCGGAAGCGAACGTCCCAACCGGCAAAGCTCATGCCGTATTCGCGTGCGGGGTCATGCTGATATTGCGGGCGCGGATCCTGAGCAAGCACACCGAGCAGCGCCTCGCGCTGTCCATCTGGGATTTTAGAGAGAAGCTCCGGCGGGCAGCGGACCGCGATCGTTTCCTTTGGCAAGGGAGCAAATCCGCCGAGCGCTTCGGGGTGCGCGTCGGCATAGGGGAGATAGGGCTTGATGTCGTAGATGGGCGTCAGGTCCATCAGGTCGGCGCCTGAGATAAGCAGAACATCGCCAAGCCCGTCCTCGTGCTGCACACCCTCCAGCTTGACGCAGGAAAGGCCGAGGGCATTCGGGCGAAACGGTGAGCGCGTGGCGAACACGCCGACGCGTTCGTTGCCGCCAAGCCTCGGCGGACGGACGGTGGGCGACCAGGTGTCGCGCACGGCGGCGGAAAACTGCCAGATGAGCCAGAGATGTGAAAATCCTTCGATGCCGCGCAGCGCATCGGCATTGCGGAATTCCGGTTCAAAGACGATCTTTGAGCGCAGCTCCGGCACAAGGCCGCTCTGGCGCGGAATGCCGAATTTTTCGGGAAAGTCGGAGCGGATCCTTGCGATGACCTTCATTGTGTGCTGTTCCATACGATGTTCCTCCCTGAAAAAGAAAGGGCGCTGCGCGCCCTTTTTCCGATGCTGCTGTGTTTGGCTTACGAGATCTTTCTGATGAAATTGCCGCCGATGCGAACGCCCTCCTGCACGATAAAGAATGCGTGCGGGTCGATCTCGTGTACCGTTTCCTGCAAGTCTGCTGTCTCAAATTTCGACACGCAGACGCAGAGCACGCGAATGTCGCTGCCGGTGTAGGCTCCCTTGCCCTCCCAGTAGGTCAGGCCGCGGCCAATGCGGGACATGATGCGCTGCGGCAGCGCGGGGTCAGTGTCCTTGGTGAAGATAAGCACCTGCACGTTGATGTTCTGCTGATGTCCGCGGTCGATAAACAGCGCGCAGAACACCGTGTAGATCACCGAATAGATGGCCGTGCGCAGGTCGAAGAGGAACGCGCAGGCAACGTAGAGCATGATGTTAAAGCCCAGAGAAAAGCGCCCGACGGTGAAGCGGCTGCCGCGCTTGGTCAGGCACAGACCGACAACGTCCAGTCCGCCGGTCGAGCAGCCGCAGGTAAGGGCGAGACCAAGGGCGAAGCCGCAGAGAATGCCGCCGACAAGGCACGAGGCGAGCGGATCTTCCAGAATCGGCACGGCGGGGGAGCGCACCACGCTCAGGAAGAACGACGACGCGCCCACACAGATCAGCGTGCGCAGCAAAAAGCCGCGGCCGAGGTCGCGCCAGGCGAGATACAGCACCGGAATATTGATGAGAAAGTACAGAATACCGGCGATGTCCACGCCCGCGGGCAGATCAAGATGCTGCATGAGCAGTGTACGAATGACCTGGCTGAGACCGACCACACCGCCGGAATAAAGCCCCATCGGCACGATGAAAAGGTTTACGCCCAGCGCGTAGAGAAACGTTGCAAAAACCGCGATCAGGACGCGCACCCATTTGTTTTGCAGTGCTTTGTGCAGCATGATCTTTCCTCCTTGTTTTTGTCGCACCGGCCGCTGCTTATGTGTCGGCGCGGGTTTCAGTTCCAAATCTTCTCTATTTTATTATAGCCCATATCGCAGACATTTGTAAAGCCTTCTGCGCGCGCGGGAGAGCGTGCGCGAAACGGTAGACTTGTCCCGACCGATCGCTGCGGCGATCTCGCTTACGGTCATGTTTTCCTCGTAGCGCAGGCGCAGCAGCTCGCGCTGGCGGGGCGTCAGCTCTTCTTCCCGCGCGAGGCGCAGATTGCGCTTGAGGCGCATAAGGTCGCTCTCGTTGTCTCCGGCGTGCGCGGTCAGCCAGGCGGTCAGATCACCGTAGATCTCGTTGTTGCGTATCTTATAAGGTGTATTTTTCACTGCGCCAGTACCCCCTCTCATAGTAATGGCGCGTCAGCTCCGCAAGCTCGTGCGACTGGCGCTGGAGCTGCTGCAGCTCCAGGATCCGCCGCTTGAAGCGCTCGCGCTCGTCCCTCGTCGGGGCGGCCTTGGCCTGCTCGCGCAGCGCCGTGATGCGCATGCGGAAGCGCAGCGCGTCCTCGCGATAAACAAAAGACATCTGATACAGGGTCATTCCGCCATCTCCTCTCCCAATATGTATTCGAAGGGACGCAGCTCCTCGCGCGCAAACGGCAGAAAGCAGTCTGTGCAGACGGTCGCGCCGTCCCGCTGCCACAGTGTTTCGCCCGCGCGGATCTCCTGCGCGCAGAGCGAGCAGACCGTGGTGATCTGGCGCCTTTTTGCCGGCGGCCGGCGCCGGTTTTTCGTGTACAATAAATTTCCTCCTTTTTTTGAACTTTGTTATTGACAAATTGCGCGGAGTCTGGTAATATACAACCTGTTCGTTGCTGAGATGCTGGTATAGCTCAGCTGGTAGAGCAGCTGATTTGTAATCAGCAGGTCGGGGGTTCGAATCCGTCTACCAGCTCCACCGACAAGCACTATAATTGAATATGGGGGAATTCCCGAGTGGCCAAAGGGGGCAGACTGTAAATCTGTTGTCAGTGACTTCGGTGGTTCGAATCCACCTTCCCCCACCATTATCGAGCAGACACTTGTGTTTGCTCGATAATTTTTTGTATCTTAGGATTCGAAAGCCGGCTCTTGGCGGTATGCCGGTGGCATGCCGCAACCGGCGTGGCTTTTCCGCAGAAAAGCGAATCCACCTTCCCCCACCAGGAACGAGTTGATGGTTTCATCAACTCGTTCTTTTTTCGTTTCAGGGCCTGTCGATAAACAAACAATAACGAGCGGACACAAGGTGTCGGCTCGTTATTGTCTTTCTCTCTATTTGTTCTGTGCGTTGCTGCTGTCGAGCGGCAGCGCGCTTTTTCTCTTTTTTCGGGGGAGCATGCTGCCCTGAGCGGTGCGGGCAGCGGTTGCCATCGGCAGGAGGAGACTGCCACGGCATGCCGACGGAACACAAGGTTCTTGTCAGCAAAATTAAAATATCACAAGAATCTTGCTATGTCAAGAATAAAATTACAAGATTCTTGTTAAACTGAATTGACAGATACAAGTTTCTGCGATAGAATGCTGTCAAATCTTGTCGTAGTCTGTCATAGACGGAGGAAATCGGATGAGTTTTGGCAAACAAATGCGGCTGCGGCGTGAAGAGCTTCAGCTCTCGCGCGCTTCTCTGGCGGAGATGCTTGGTGTTTCGCCCTCTGCTATCAGCAATTATGAAAACGGCGTCAGCTCGCCCAAGGAAGAGGTCTTGCTGCGCCTTTTCGACGCGCTGCAAATTGATCCGAACTATCTCTACTGCGATTCGTTCCGCGCGGGGAGCTTTGTCTGCTCGCACGAGGAGCAGGAGCTGATCGAGGCCTACCGCGCGCTCCCGCCGCTCGGTCGCGAGGCGGTGCGCAGCCTGATCGACTCACTCGGCGCACTGTGCCGCGCGCAGGAGGAAAGCGTGCCTTGAGTTAGAAGATTTCCACGCAAAAGACTTGAATCATTCATAAATTCCAATTATAATATAAGTTTGGAAATCAATATTAAAGAAGGAAGCGTATTTCTTATGACGAAAATTGATATTTTCTCCGGCTTTCTGGGTGCCGGCAAGACCACGCTCATCAAAAAGCTGATCGCCGAGGCTTACAGCGGCGAAAAGCTCGTGCTGATCGAAAACGAGTTCGGTGAGATCAACATCGACGGCGGCTTTCTGAAGGAGTCCGGCATCGAGATCTCCGAGATGTCCGCCGGCTGCATCTGCTGCTCCCTTGTCGGCGACTTCAACAAGGCGCTCAAGGAGGTCGTGGAGCAGTTCCACCCCGACCGCGTGCTCATCGAGCCGAGCGGCGTGGGGAAGCTCTCCGACGTGATCGTTGCCGTGCAGCGCACCGTGGACGAGTGCCCGGACGAGCTCAAGCTCAACAGCTATGTCACCGTGGCCGATGCAAGCAAGGTCAAGGTCTATATGAAGAACTTCGGCGAGTTCTACAATAACCAGATCGAGGCCGCCGGCACGATCATCCTCTCCCGCACGCAGAAGCTCTCGCAGGAGAAGCTCGAGGCCGCTGCCGCGATGCTGCGCGAGAAGAACCCCGACGCCGCTATCCTGACGACGCCGTGGGACGAGCTGGACGGCAAGACCATTCTCTCCGCGGTCGAGAAGGTGTCGCTCAGCGATGAGCTTCTCGAGAAAATGCGCCATGAGCACGAGATCGAAGAGGCCGAGCACGCGCATCACCATCATGACCATGAGCATGACCATGAGCATGAGCATGACCATGAGCATGAGCATGACCATGAGCATGAGCACGAGCATGACGAACACCACCATGACCATGATGAACATCATCACGACCACGACGAGCACGCGCATCACCATCATCACCACGACGGTGAAGAGTGCGACGATCCTGAATGCTCCTGCCACCATCACCATGCCGACGACGTCTTTGCCTCCTGGGGCAAGGAAACGCCGAAGAAGTTCACGCGCGAAGCGCTTGAAGAGATGCTCCGCAAGCTTGACAGCGGCGACTACGGCCATATCCTGCGTGCCAAGGGCATCGTAAACGGTGAGGACGGCTGGCTCGAGTTCGACTATGTGCCCGAAGAGCACGAGGTCCGCGCAGGCCATCCCGACTACACGGGCCGCCTCTGCGTCATTGGCGCGGAGCTCAAGGAAAACGGCCTTGCTGAACTGTTTGGAGTGTGATCGATGGATATTCCTGTTTATCTGGTTGCCGGTTTTCTGGATTCCGGCAAGACGAACTTTATCAACGGCATTTTAGAAGACGGTTTCGCCCGCGAGGATAAGACGCTGCTCATCTGCTGCGAAGAGGGCGACGAGGAGTACGAAAAGAAGGCGCTCGACAACGTCACCGTCGTCACGGTGGACGATGAGGACGAGCTGACGCTCGCATTCTGCAAAGAGCTTGAAAAAAAGTACCGCCCCAAGCAGGTGCTCATCGAGTACAACGGCATGTGGCAGATGGAAAAGCTCTACCGCGAGGTGCTGCCCGCCAACTGGGTGCTCTACCAGATCATGACCTTCGTGCAGGCGCCGACATTTGAGCTGTTCGTTAAGAACATGGGCCAGCTCATGATGGAGAAGATCACGAACGCGGATATGATCGTCTTCAACCGCTGCGACGACAAGCTCAAAGAGAGCCTGCGCGCGCGGAATCTGCGCATGGTCAACCGCCGCGCGGACATTTACCTTGAGGACAACGACGGCAACAGCGAGGATTACCTCACCGGCGACGAGTGCCCCTTCGACATGACGCCCGAGCTCATCGACATTCCGGACGACGACTACGGCGTTTGGTACGTTGACGCGATGGATCACACCGACCGCTGGGACGGCAAGAAGGTGCACATGAAGCTCATCATGTGCCATTCGAAGAAGTTCCCCGGTATCCACTGTCCCGGCCGCTTTGTGATGACCTGCTGCGAAAACGACATTCAGTTTGTCGGCATCGTCGCGAAGGGCGACAGCCTGAAGGCCTACAAAAACCGCGACTGGGTGGAGATCACCGCGACGGTCAAGAAGGAATATCTCGACGCCTACGAGGGCGAAGGCCCCGTGCTGTACGTTGAGAAGATCACCACAACGTCGAAGCCCGAGCAGGAGGTCGTGACCTTCTGATTTTGCACCGCATTGAGAAGAAGCATAAAAAAGCGACGCTCTCTTTTTGAAAGAGGGCGTCGCTTTTGCTCTTGCGGGGGGAGATCAAGCGCCGATGATGAGCGGCACGAGCGCCGCGCAGGAAAGGCACATCAGCATGCCCGTGCAGAACGAGTAAGCCATGGTTTCGGGATTGCAGTACTTTTCCACAAGCGGCAGGCACAGGTCGGTCGAAGCGGTACCGGGAATGGTGACGGCCTCGATGTAGCCGATCTTGCTGGCGATGAGCGGCAGGAAGATAAGACCCATCGTCTCGCGCAGCACGTTGTGCAGAAACGAGATCGCGCCCGCAACCGCGTGTCCTGCGCCGGAGATGACACTCGGCGCCATCGTGTACCAGCCGAAGCCCGCGCTGATGGCGAGCCCTTCGCGCAGCGTGACGGGGGAGAGGAGCGCATAGACGACGCCGGCGAGCAGCGAGCCGATCACAGAGAAAATGGGCACGAGCACAACGCCCAGCCCCGCGCCGCGCATGACACGCACGATGCTGCCGTCAAGTCCCATGCTGAAGCCCACCGAGCCGAGCATGATGCAAAGCCCGATGACGAGCAGGGTGCTGGAGACTTCTTCAAAGCGCTCGGGCGCCATGAGCTGCGGCAGAACAAAGTAGCCCAAGAGCATCCCGCAGACGACCATCAGGCAAATGATGATCGAGGACTTGATGCCGGAGGTGTTGACCCCGCCGCCGCGTTCCTTGGCAGCGTTGTCTTCCGTGCCGACGGGCAGGGCGCGGCGGTTGAGATGCACGATCTTGCGCGCGGCAGTGCCGCCGAGCATGCTGCCGACGGCCGTGAGGAACGTAATGAACAGCGCCTGCACGCCGATGCTGCCGAGGCTCGACGTCACCTCCTCGTCTGCGCCCATGCGCAGCCCCATGAGGAAGATGAGCAGATAGATGAAAAAGCTCGTGAGCTTGTCCAGAAAATGAAAGTGGGCCTTATGGCGGCGCAGCTTGCCTGCGATGAGGTAGCAGGCGATCATAATAGACCAGTAGAGAGCGAGCAGAGTCATAGGGCGTATTCATCCTTTCGCCGCGGTGAGGCAAAAATAAGCGGGGGACGGCGCGGTGCCGCGCCGTCCTCTGCTGCTTTGGGAAACGGGGAACTCAGGCGAGGGTCTTGACCCAGGCGGCGTATTTTTCAAGGTTCGCGTCGCGCTCCTGCGCGTCCGCGCCCTTGGTGAGCACATAGACCTTGATCTTCGGCTCTGTGCCGCTCGGACGCACGACGATGTGCGTGCCGTCGGAGAGCTCAAAGCGCAGCACGTTCGAGCCGGCGAGCGCGATCTTCGTCACCTCGCCGCTCGCGGCGTCGCGCGCGGTGCCGTCTGCGTAATCCTTGTACACGGCGACCGGAACGCCCGCGATCTCGCGCGGCGGCGTTTCACGCAGGGACTTCATGAGAGAAGCCATCTTCTCCGCGCCGTCGAGACCCGGCATGACGAGGTTGAAGGTCTTTTCACCGAAGAAGCCGTACTTTTTGAAGAGCGCCTCGAGCGCGTCGAAAAGCGTCATGCCCTGGGCGTAGTACCATGCGGCCATTTCCGTGAGGAGGAGCGAGGCGGTGACGGCGTCCTTGTCGCGCACATAATGGCCGATCATGTAGCCGTAACTCTCTTCATAGGAGAAAATGACGGTGTTTTTGCCCGCGCTTTCCAGCTCGTTCATCTTCTCGGCCATGAATTTAAAGCCCGTGAAGGTATCATAGCAGGCAAGACCGTTCGCCTCCGCCACGGCGCGCGCCATTTCGGTTGTCACGATGGTCTTGAGCGCGGCGGCGTTTTTAGGCAGCTTGCCTGCGCGCTTCATCGCGCCGATGAGATAGTCGAGCAGCAGAACGCCCGTCTGGTTGCCGGTGACAGGCTCAAATTCGCCCTGACGGTTGCGCACCATGATGCCGACGCGGTCGCTGTCGGGGTCGGTGCCGAGGATAAAGTCGACGTCGTTCTTCTTGGCAAGGTCAATGGCGAGATAGAAGCCCTCGGGATTCTCCGGGTTCGGGGAGACGACCGTGGGGAAGTTGCCGTCGATGACCATCTGCTCGGGCACGCAGAGAAGGTGCTTGATGCCAAGCTTTGTAAGCGCCTCGGGTACGAGCTTGTATCCGCAGCCGTGGAAGGGCGTGTAGACAAGCTTAAAGTCGCCCGAGACTTTTTTGACGGTATCATAGTCGTTGACCATGCTCATGACGTTGGCCATGAAGCGCTCGTCGCAGTCCGCGCCGAGCATCGTGATGAGACCCTTAGACGCGGCCTCGTCAAAGTCCATGGACGTAACGCCCGTGAAAATGTCGATCGTCTCAAGTTCTCTTGCGATGGCGGCGGCGTGCTGGGGCGGCAGCTGCGCGCCGTCCGACCAGTAGACCTTGTAGCCGTTGTATTCCTTGGGGTTGTGCGAGGCGGTGACGTTGATGCCTGCGGTGCAGCCGTATTCGCGCACGGCAAACGAAAGCTCGGGCGTAGGACGCAGCGACTCAAAGAGCCTGACGGCGATGCCGTTGCCCGCCATGACGCAGGCTGCCTCGCGCGCAAATTCCGTCGAGTGGTTGCGGCAGTCCATGCAGATGGCGACGCCCTTTTGCATGGCGGCCTCGCCCTCTGCCCGGATCACGTTGGCAAAGCCCTGCGTCGCCCAGCGGATCACGTGGCGGTTCATGTTGTGAAGCCCCACATACATCGTGCCGCGCAGACCCGCGGTGCCGAATTCGAGCGGGCCGTAAAAACGGTTTTCGATCTCTTTTTCGTCGTTTGCGATGGCCTTGAGCTCAGCGCGTTCTTCCTCGCTCAGCGCGGGAGAGGCGAGCCACTTTTCGTATTCCTGACGGTAATTCATTGCTTATCCTCCTGTTCCGGAATTTCGTCGATGGGACGGATCAGATTCTTCGCGTCCTCGAGCATGGACGCGGGGACGTACAGCTCCGTGCCGTGCCCGGGCGTGCCGAGCACCACCTTGCCAAAGGCGCCGTCGCCCTCGTATTTGCGCAGCACGGGAATGCCGTAGGCGCGCAGCATGGAGCAGAGCATATCCGCCTCTGCATTTGTATCCATCACGCGCGTTAAGAACGCGGGCTGCTCGTTCTTGCCGCCGGCGTCCTTGGGCCAGCGCTCGGAAAGGTCATGTTCTGTCTTGCCCCAGGTGAGCTTCACTTCATCTGACATGGGCGGTTCCTCCTTTTGTAGATGGTTTGTGTTACTTGTGGTATTTCGTTCCTGCCTCGATCTGGTAGGCGCGGTAAACTTGCTCGAGCAGCATTACGCGCGCCAGGTGGTGCGGAAAGGTCATCGGCGACATCGAAAGGCGCAGGTCAGCCTTTTTCTTTAAGTCCTCGTCAAGGCCGAAGCTTGAGCCGATCAAAAATGTCAGCTGTGAGGCGCCGCGCGCGGCAAATTGCTGCATCTTTTCGCTCAGCGCCACGCTGCTCATCTCCTGCCCTTCGATGCACATGGCGATGAGCGCGCCGCCCTTGGGCAGTTTCTGCTCGACCAGTGCAGCCTCTTTTTTGAGCGCCTGACGGATCTCCGCCTCGCTTGGCTCATCACCGAGGCGCTGCTCGGGAAGCTCCAAAAGCTCCAGCTTACAATAGCGCGAGAGCCGCTTTTCATATTCCTTCACGGCCTGCTCATAGAAGGCCTCTTTCAGTTTTCCGACGCAAAGGACGGTGATCTTCTGCATATATGTACCTCACTGATGGTGTCGCGCGGCGCGGCGGAGAGGCGGACGCTCAGCCCGCTTGCCTGCAACGCACGGCCGACGGTGTATTCGGCAAGCTGCGGGGAGTTGTTCTCGTCGCTCAGGTGCGCGAGCAGAATGTCGCTCGTGCCGGCGCGGACGCATTCCACGGCGAATTCTGCCGCAGCTTCGTTGGATAAATGCCCGCATTTGCCGAGAATGCGCTGCTTGAGATAATAGGGGTAGCTGCCGTTTTTGAGCATGATGACATCGTGGTTCGACTCGAGCAGCAGCATGTCCGCTCCGAGCGCTGCATCGTGCGCGTCGTCCGTGATGAAGCCGGTGTCGGTCAGCACGGCGAGCGAGCCGTCGCTGCTCTCGATGCGGTAGCCGACGCTTTCCTTTGCATCGTGCGAGGTGCGGAACGAGCGGATCTGCAAGTCCTTGATGGTGAAGGTCTCGTCTGCGGCAAAGACATGCAGATACGGCGCGGGATAGCTGATCGCCGCGGCGGTGCCAAAACTTGCGTAGAGCGGGGCCGCGTGCTTTTTTTGCAGCGTACCCAGGGCGCGTACATGGTCGATGTGCTCGTGCGTGATGAGGATACCGTCCAGATCATCGAGCGTGAGGGAAAGCGCCGCGAGCGACTGCGTGATGCGGCGGCAGGAGATGCCCGCGTCGATCAGAATATGGGTGTTTTCGTGGCAGACGAGCGCTGCGTTTCCGGCGCTCGAACTGGCAAGTGTGTAAAATTCCATGGGCCGATTCCTTTGTATCAATTCGTCAGAATCATACCACAGCCGCGCGCAATAGTCAAAAGAAAAAGCCCTCTCGGCGAGGGCGCGGGAAAAGGCGGAAACGCGCTCAGCCGGCGGGGAAGGCAAGCCCCGCCACGAAGCCGTTTTCGCCGGTGCAGACGAGGTCGCCCGCAGCGACGACGCCGTCGCAGACATAGAGATTCAGCTGGCAGGGACGCGCCGGATCGGGATAATTCGTCACAACATAGGTGTAGCGGGAGAGCGTTTTCCCGCAATAGCGCGTGAGGTCAAAGCCCTGCTCAAGCTGGAGCGCGTTGTAGCTTAAATATGGCTCCTCGAGCGTTTCTCCCAGTGTGATGCTGAGCGTTTCAATCGGCTGCGGGGCGACGGCCCAGCCGAGGGAGGAAAGATAGGAGATGCGCGCTTCATTCGTTCCGGCGGCGATGGGCGGCGGAGCGGAATGCCTGCATGCGCGCAGCGCGAAAAAGAGCGCAAGCAGGAGCGCAAAGACGAGCAGGATCCTGACGATCCGGCGCTTGGAACACCTGGCGGTGATGATGAACATGAAGCGACCACACCCTTTCTCTCAAAAGCTATTCCACCGGCGGCAAAAGTATGCTACACTACCTCTTAGCATACAGAAAGGCGGAAACCACCATGGCACAGCAGAGACTCGACAAGATCATCGCCTCCACCGGGCGCTATTCGCGCCGCGAGGTCAAGCTCCTTGTGCGCGAGGGGCGCGTGCTCGTCGATGGGCGCATTGCCGCGAGCGCGGAGGAGAAATGCGACCCGGAAAGCGCGCGCATCCGCGTGAACGGCGAAGAGATCGGATACCGCGCGCACACCTATGTGATGCTCCACAAGCCTGCGGGCGTGCTGTCGGCGACTGAGGACGGCCGCGGAGAGACCGTACTCGATCTGCTTGCGCCGGAATATCGCAAGATCGGGCTTTTCCCTGTCGGGCGGCTCGATAAGGATACCGAGGGCCTGCTGCTGCTCACCGACGACGGCGCGCTCGCCCACGACCTGCTCGCACCGAAAAGGCACGTCGACAAGGTCTACTTTGCCCGCACCGACGGTGCGCTGACGGCGGAAGACTGCGCTGCCTTTGCCGCGGGCATCACGCTCGGCGACGGCCTTGAATGCCTGCCTGCCAAGCTCGAGATCCTTGAAAGCGGCGCGCAGAGCGAAGCGCTCGTTACCATACACGAGGGAAAGTTCCACCAGATCAAACGAATGCTTGCCTCACGGGGAAAACCTGTCGTCTATCTCAAGCGCCTTTCCATGGGCGCACTTGTGCTGGACGAAACGCTCGGAAAAGGGGAATACCGCCTGCTCACGGCGCAGGAGATCGAAAATCTGCGGGCAAGTGGGCATTTTGCCCAAGGGAAAACGGCCGGGAATTGACGAGGGAAACTTTGACATTTACAGATTGCCTAAAAAACGTAAAAAAAATTGTTGAAAAGAGAAAAAAGTCCTTGCAAATGTCAGAAGGAGACAGTATAATACCCTTATCAGGTTGACAAAATGCACAAACTCCCTAATACATCAAGGAGGCACGGAATATGTCCGGTAGGATTTTTCAGAACATCGTTTTGCAGTTTAAGGAAACGACCGATACGGTCATTGGCGTGATCGACTCCGAGGGTACGGTCATCGCCTGCACCGACCTGCCGGAGATCGGCCAGCGCTGGCCGCATCTGGTTCAGCCCATCAACGAGGCGGAGGGCGTCTGCACAGCGCTCGAAGGCAAGACCTTCAAAGCGCTCGAGGGTTGGGGCGGTCAGTTCGACTTTGCCGCTTTTACCCGCGGCGAAGATGCCCTCAGTGCCACGGTGTGCAGCATGGCGACCGTTGCGCTCAACACCGCCAAGAGCTATTACGAGGAAAAGCACGACAAGACGTCGTTCGTCAAGAGCATCCTCTCCGACAATATTCTCCTGAGCGACATTTACGTCCGCGCCAAGGAGCTGCACGTGGAAGCGGAGCTCAACCGCGGCGTGTTTGTGATCCGCCGCACGGACGATAAGGCCGACGCGGTGCCTGTCGAGGCGGTGCAGAACATCTTCCCCGACCGGCAGACGAGCTTTGTCCTCTCCATGGGCGAGGACGACGTGGTGCTCGTGCAGCAGCTGGGCGAGAACGTGGAGATGGGCGATCTGGAAAAGACCGCCGCACTGATCGAAGAAGCGCTGCGCGTGAACGGCGAAAGTACGGTGGTCGTCGGCATCGGCACCGTGGCCACGCACCTGCGCGATCTTGCCAAGTCCTATAAGGAGGCACAGATGGCCATCGAGGTCGGCAAGGTCTTTGATACGGAAAAGTATATCATCAGCTATGAAAATCTCGGCATCGGCCGCCTGATCTATCAGCTGCCGACGACGCTGTGCGAGATGTTCCTGCAGGAGGTTTTCAAGAAGAACCCGATCGATGCGCTCGACAAGGAGACGCTCTTCACGATCAACAAGTTCTTCGAGAATAACCTGATCCTCTCTGAAACGGCGCGCAAGCTGTTCGTCCACAGAAATACGCTTGTCTACCGTCTTGAAAAGATCAAGAAGCTCACAGGACTCGACCTGCGCGAGTTCGACGACGCCATCACCTTCAAGGTCGCGCTCATGGTCAAAAAGTACCTCGCGTCCCGCGGCATTGAGGCGTAACGCAAGAAGTTTTTCAGGGCTGCCTTCGGGCAGCCCTTTTTTGCGCTTTTTCGCCAAAAAAAATGAGAGTTTACATAATTATCTGTTGCCATTGCGCGCGCGGCGCGCTATAATAAAAGCTGAAATTTTGCGGGATCGAGTCAGAACCTGCCGGAAACTGAGGGAAGAGCATGATACGGCTGAGCGATGTAGTAAAAGAATACGAAACCGGGACGGCGGCGCTCAAGGGCATTTCCTTGCGCATCGAGGACGGAGAGTTCGTCTTTCTTGTCGGCCCGAGCGGCAGCGGAAAATCCACGATCATCAAGCTGCTCACCGGCGAGATCACGCCGACGGAGGGGCAGATCGCCGTCAACGGCTTCAGCCTGACGAACATTGCCGAGCGGCAGATCCCGCTGCTGCGGCGTTCGGTCGGCGTCATCTTTCAGGACTTTCGCCTGATCGAGAAGAAGACGGTCTACGAAAACCTGAGCTTTGCCATGCGCGCCGTGGGCGCGTCGCCGCGCGAGATCAAAAAGCGCATTCCCTATGTGCTTGAGCTGGTGGGACTGGAGGAAAAGACCGACCGCTATCCCAACGAGATCTCCGGCGGCGAGCAGCAGCGCGTGGCCATCGCGCGCGCGCTCATCAACAACCCGAGCACCATCATCGCCGACGAGCCGACGGGCAACCTGGACCCCGCGCGCTCACTGGAGATCATGCGCCTTTTGGAGCGCATCAATCAGCTCGGCACGACGATGGTCGTCGTCACACACGAGAAGGATCTTGTCAACCAGTTCAGAAAACGCGTCATCACGCTCGACCAGGGACTCATCATGAGCGATGTTGACGGCGTCGGCTACAACGCGAGGTAAGGCTATGCGCAAACACGATTTTACTTACTTTTTCGGCGAGGGCATGCGCAACATGTTCTCTCATGGCTTCATGTCCTTTGCGGCGGTGGGCATCACGGTGGCCTGCCTTGTGGTCATGGGGACGTTTTCGCTCGTGGCCTACAACGCGCAGGTGCAGCTGCAAAAACTTGAGAGCGAGTACGAGATCCTTGCCTTCGTAGATGAAAACTGCGATGAGGCGCAGACCAAGGCCGTTGGCCGCGCCATCGAGCAGCGCGACAATGTGAAGGAATGCGTCTTTATCAGCAAGGAAGAGGCGATCGAATCCTTCGAAGAAAAGTATGAGGGCGACGAGCTTTTTCAGAATCTCGATCCCGAGATCCTGCGCGACCGCTATGCTGTCTATGTTGACGATCTGAGCATTTCCGGCAAGACTGCGCAGGATATCTTCGACAATGTCGACGGCGTTGCCAAGGTGCGCGTGGACGAGGACATCTCCGGCGGCCTGATCACGCTGCGCAACATTGCGGGCGTTGTGTGTATCGCGCTCATTGCGATCTTGCTGCTCGTGTCCGTCTTTATCATCTCCAACACCATCAAGCTCACGACCTTTGACCGGCGCGACGAGATCGCCATTATGAAGATGGTGGGCGCGACGAACGGCTTTATCCGTTGGCCGTTTGTGTACGAGGGCTTTATGATCGGCCTTCTCAGCGCGGTGCTGGGCTTTGGCCTGCAATGGCTGCTCTATGAGTCGGTCGCCAAGAGTCTTGCCATGTCTGACCGGCTGCAGCTTTTGACGATCGTCGACTTTACGGCGATCTGGCAGCCCGTTGCGGCTATTTTCGCCGCCGCCGGTATCCTCATCGGCGTGGGCGGCAGCCTGACCGCGATCCGCAAGTTCCTGCGTGTGTAAAGGGGGCGGACGATGAAGCAGAGAAAAATCGCACGCATCGTGCTTGCCCTTGCCGTTGTTCTGGCGCTGACGATGACGGAGCTGACGCCGCTTTCCATGGTGCAGGAGGCCTCCGCCGTCACGCAGGCGGACATCGACAAGCTCAAAGATGAGCTCAGCGGCATGAACTCGGAAAAGGCGCAGCTTGAAAAGGAACTCAAATCCATTCAGAACAACAAGAACACCGCGCTTGCACAAAAGGAGAATATCGACAAGCAGATCAACCTCCTCCAGTCGGAGATCAGGAACGTGGAGTCGCTCATCAGCGAGTACGAAACGCTCATTGAGCAGACTGAGCAGGAGATCCGCGAAAACGAAGAGGAAGAAAAGCGCCAGTACGAAAAGTTCTGCGCGCGCGTGCGCTCCATGGAAGAGCGCGGCACGGTGTCGTACTGGTCGGTGCTTTTCAACGCTGCGAGTTTTACCGACCTGCTGAGCGCCATGGACTTTATCAGCGAGATCATGGACAGCGACCAGAAGGTCATCGACGATCTGCGTGCTCTGCGCGAGCAGATCGAGCAGAAGAAGGCGACGCTTGAAGCGTCGCTTGCCGAGCAGCAGACTGCCAAGGAGACGCTCGTGACCAAAAAGAACGAGCTGAACACCCAGCGCGCGGCGGCGGAAAAGGTGCTTGCCGACCTCAAGGCGAACGAGGCGCAGTACAAGCAGGTCCTTTCGGAAAAGGACGCGGCGATGGAGCGCCAGCAGGCGGAGATCGTCCGCCTTTCGAGAGAGCTTGCCGCCAAGAACGGCGATACCACCGCGACTCTGGGCGGCTACATCTGGCCGTGCTCAAGCAGATACATCACCTCGCCGCTCGGCGCGCGCTACACGGGCATCGCGGGCGCGTCGACGAACCACGCGGGCATCGACATCGGCCGCGTGGGCTACACGACGCAGGCCGTCGCCGCCAAGGCGGGCACCGTCATCATCTCGGCGTACAACAAGTACCGCGGCAACTACGTTGTCGTGAGCCACGGCAGCGGCAACACCACGACCTATCAGCACCTGTCCTCCCGCTCGGTCAGCGTGGGCGACTATGTTGCCCAGGGGCAGGTCGTCGGCATTACCGGCACGACCGGTGTGAGCAGCGGCCCGCACCTGCATTTCGAGATCACCGAAAACGGCAAGATCGTCAACCCGCTCAACTACCTCACCAACTACATCAAGGGTTGGTAAGCGCATAACGCAATCGCTCCCCGCCATATATTGGCGGGGAGCTTTTTTTGCGGGAGGGACGAAGGTTGTTGGGTTTGGTCAGCTATCGGGACGCGGGGGAAAAAAACGGCGCGCGCACGCTGTGCGGTGTGCGCTTCTGCGCGGTGTATATTGTACGCGGAGAGGGAATGGCGGCGCGTCGCGCGGCAAAATATCTGAAATGGCGCCGTGTGCGCTATGCCGTATTTCCAAAGGACTACCCCTGCGAGAGCGTATTTGCGCGCTTGGGTATCGTTTCGCCGCCTGAGCAGCCGCTGCGCATGACAAAGGCGGCGGAGATCGTTCGCTGCGCGATGGCGCAGCGAGGGCTACGCCCGGAATGCGCGCGCATTGCGCTGCTTTCCGCCGCGCCGAGCGCGGCGCTCGAAGCGGCGGCGCGTGAGCTTGCACGGGACGTGCGCTATCTGTCGCTCTGCACGCCGGGGCAGGAGCGCATCGCGCGCTCGCTGCGCTGGGACTGCGGCGCAAGCGTCTACGAGGTTCAGCGGGGCGACCACCTTGCCTCTGACCTTGCAGTCTGCTTTGACGATGTGCCGCCGCCTTTCGGCGCGGTGCTGCCGCTTGCCGAAGCACTGCTCAAGGTGGAATACGGGGCGGCGGAGATCGAAGATGCGGCGCCGGACTGGGATCAAAACCAGCTGATCTGCGCGCTGTATGCCGCGCTTGTCCGCCGCGCCGACGAAATTTGGGTGAAAGATGTGAAATTTCTGCCCAAAGCGGGGGAAACTGCAAACCTGCCTTGACAAGACGGAACGAAATTACTATAATTGTTTCGCTAAAATGGTATTCGTGTGCGCGCCGCACATTTTCCGTCGGCGCGAAAGAAAGGAACGATCTCAATATGAAAAAAGAGTACAAGATGAGCGCGGAGCGCAAGGAAGAGCTGCAAAACGAGCTTACCTACCTCAAAACCGTGCGTGAACAGGAAGTGGCGGATCTCATCAAGGAGGCGCGCGGCTTCGGCGACCTGAGCGAAAACAGCGAATATGATGAAGCGAAGAACGAGCAGGGCAAGCTGTACTCCCGCATCGCTGAGGTCGAGGATATCCTGCTGCACGCCGTCATCGTCGACGAGAGCGACGCAGGCACCAACGCTGTCGGCATCGGCTGCCGCGTAACGGTTGCAGACGTAAAGACCGGCCGCGAGATGCCCGAGTACAAGGTCGTCGGTTCGCAGGAGGCAGACCCCATGCATCACGCCATCTCCGAGGATTCCCCCTTCGGCAAGGCGCTTATGGGCGCAAAAGAGGGAGACGAGGTCAGCGTGGACGCCCCTGTCGGCACCATCGTTTACCGCGTTGTCAAGATCGAACGCTAAGCTGTATTGATATAGAGTAGGAGTAAAAACACCATGGCTGAAGAAAGAAACCAGAACACCGCGGCTGTCGAGCAGGACTTGAGCGAGATCCTCCAGGTGCGCCGCGACAAGCTCGCAGCGCTTCGCGCCGAGGGCCGCGATCCCTTCCAGGAAACCAAGTTTGATGTGACGCATCACGCCCAGGACATCAAGGACAACTTCGACGCGCTTGAGGGCAGCGAGGTCCGCATCGCGGGCCGATTGATGAGCAAGCGCGGCATGGGCAAGGTCAGCTTCTGCGATTTGCAGGACAAGTCCGGCCGCATTCAGCTCTACGCCCGCAAGGACGAGATGGATGAAGAGGAGTACAACCGCTTCAAGAAGTACGACATCGGCGATATTGTCGGCGTCGACGGTGAGGTGTTCCGCACCCAGCGCGGCGAGATGAGCGTGCGCGCGAAGACGATCACGCTGCTCTCCAAGTCCCTGCGCCCGCTGCCGGAGAAGTACCACGGTCTGACCGACAAGGAAGCACGCTACCGCCAGCGCTATGTTGACCTCATCATCAACCCCGAGTCCAAGCGCAACTTCGAGATCCGCTCGAAGTTTGTCGCCTACCTGCGCCGTTATCTCGACTCCCTTGGCTTTATGGAAGTCGAAACGCCGGTGCTGAGTCCCATCGCGGGCGGCGCGAACGCGCGCCCCTTCATCACGCACCACAATACCCTTGATATCGACATGTATATGCGCATCGCGACCGAGCTGCACTTGAAGCGCCTGATCGTCGGCGGTATGGAGCGCGTGTACGAGGTCGGCCGCATCTTCCGCAACGAGGGTATGGACACCAAGCACAACCCTGAGTTCACCACCTGCGAGCTGTATCAGGCGTTCACGAACCTCGACGGCATGATGGATATTCTTGAGGGGATCCTCTCCGGCGCGGCAAAGGAAATTCTCGGAACCTATCAGCTCCAGTGGCTCGGCCAGGACATCGACCTGACGCCGTCCTGGAAGCGTCTTACGATGGCGGAGGCCGTCAAGAATGTGACCGGCGCGGACTTCATGGCCATCGAGGGCGACGCTGCGGCTGCTGTCGCGCTTGCCAAGAGTGTCGGCGTCGATATGGACGGCGTGGACAAGACCTGGGGCAACGCCCTGTATGAGACCTTCGACCAGAAGGTCGAGGAAACGCTCATTCAGCCGACCTTCATCACGATGTACCCCGTCGAGGTCAGCCCGCTTGCCAAGCGCAGTCCGTCTGACCCGTACCTCACCGAGCGCTACGAGATGTTCGTCTGCGGCTGCGAGATGGGCAACGCCTTCACCGAGCTCAACGACCCGATGGATCAGTACGAGCGCTTCAAGGCGCAGGCGGAAAAGCGCGCCAACGGCGACGACGAGGCCGACATGATGGACGAAGATTACGTCATGGCGCTCGAGTATGGCCTGCCCCCGACGGGCGGTCTGGGCTTCGGCATCGACCGCTGCGCCATGATGCTCTGCGGCACCGACTCCATCCGCGACGTGATCCTCTTCCCGACGATGAAGCCGCTCGACATGCCCAAGAAGAGCGAGAAGGCCGAGGAGAAGAGCGCGGAGAGCGCTCCCGCCGCCGCACCGTGCAGTGCCGGCATTGTCAAGCCCAAGGGCGCGCACGCCGCCGACGAGGTCGACAAGGTAGAGAGCGAGCCGATCTTCGAAGAGCAGGTCGAGTTCGACACCTTTGCCAAGTCCGACTACCGCGCGGTCAAGATCAAGGAATGCACCGCCGTGCCCAAGAGCAAGAAGCTTTTGAAGTTCGTGCTCGACGACGGCTCCGGTACCGACCGCGTGATCCTCTCCGGCATTCACGACTACTATGAGCCCGAGGATCTTGTCGGCAAGACCGCCATTGCCATCGTCAACCTGCCCCCGCGCAAGATGATGGGCATCGATTCCTGCGGTATGCTCATTTCCGCCGTTCACCACGTGGACGGGGAGGAGCGCCTTAACCTGCTGATGGTCGACGGCGATATTCCCGCCGGCGCCAAGCTCTATTAAGACACAATGGAAAAAGGTTCGGACTGCCATGCAGTCCGAACCTTTTTTATATTGCTTTATCAGCCGAACGTGACCGGTGCGGTGACGGCCTTGAGCCATGCAAGCTCGTCGCCCGCAAGGTAGGGAGAAATCGCCGCATAGACCTTTGCGTGATAGTCGTTCATCAGCTTCACATCGCGGGAGGTGAGAAGCGTCAGATCGAGCGCGTCGCGATCGTAGGGGACGAGCGTGAGCGGCTCAAGCGCGAGGAAGCGGCCATATTCGTTCTCCTCCGCCTTGCGCACGACGACAAGGTTCTCCACGCGCACACCGAACTTGCCGGCAAGGTACATGCCCGGCTCGTTCGAGAAGATCATGCCCTCTTCGATAACGCAGTGGCGCTTCTGGCGGTTCACGTCCCAGTGCACGCGCTCAGGGCCTTCGTGCACGCCGAGGACGAAACCGACGCCGTGACCCGTGCCGTGGTTGTAGTCAAGGCCTGACTCCCACAGCGGCGCGCGGGCGAGCATATCAAGGGTTTCCCCCGTGCAGCCGTGGAGAAACTTCGCCGCGCCAAGCTGCAAGTGGCCGCGCAGTACGAGCGTGTAGATGCGCTTTTCCTCTTCGGTGAGCGCCCCGAGCGCGATGGTGCGGGTGATGTCGGTCGTGCCCTCGTAGTACTGCGCGCCCGAATCGGCAAGGCAGAAGCCGTGCGGTTCCATGGGAATGTCCGACTCTTCGGTCGGCGCATAGTGGACGATCGCGCCGTGCGCGCCGTAGGAAAGGATGGGCTCAAAGCTCTGGTCGAGGAAGTGCTCCCCCTCGGCGCGCAGGCTCTCCAGCTTTTTCGCGGCGCTCATCTCCGTGATGGTCTCCTTGCCGATCGTGTGCTTGAGCCAGTAGATGAAGCGCGTGACGGCCACGCCGTCGCGGATGTGGGCGATGCGCTCATTCTCCTGCTCGACAGGGTGCTTCATCGCCTTCATGAGTTGGATGGGGCTGGGACGGTCGATCGTTTCCACGCCTGTGCCAACGCTCTGCGTGATGCGGTAGTTGGCGCGCTCGCCGTCGAGCAGCACGCGCGTACCCTTGGGGAGCGAGGCGACCAGCGGGTAGATATCGTCATAGGGGGCGAGCGCCACGCCGTCGGCGGCGAGGTGCGCCTCGATCTCGGCGCTCACAGCCTCCTTCTGCACGCAGAGCGTGGCCTTGCCGCGCTCAAGCAGCAGGTAGGAGAGGAACACCGGCGTATAGAGAACGTCACCGCCGCGCAGGTTCAAAAGCCACGCGATCTCGTCGAGCGCGGGGATCACAAACACGTCCGCGCCGAGCTCGTTCATCTTTTCACGCACCTTTTCAAGCTTTTCCGCGCGCGTGTAGCCTGCGAACTTCGGCTCAAGCTCCCAGAGCGGCTCGCAGGAGAGCGCGGGGCGATCCGTCCACACAAGGTCGACAAGATCCTCGTCACCTGCAAAGCGAATGTGCTTTTCGCTCACCTTTTCTCCGATGCGGCGGGCAAAGTCGTTGCTGATCGTGCGGGAATCAAAGCCGATGAAGCCGTTTTCGGGGACATTGTCATGCAGGAAGGCGGGGATCTCGGGAACGCCCGTCTCGCCCATGCGCATGAGCTCAATGCCGGAGCCATCTAACTGCTGCGAGGCCTGCAAAAAGTAGCGGCCGTCCGTCCACAGCGCGGCAGATTCGGGCAGCACGACGAGCGTGCCGGCGGAGCCGGTGAAGCCGGAGAGAAATTCGCGCGCCTTAAAGTGCTCGCCAACATATTCCGAGGTGTGGAAGTCGTCGGTCACGACAACATAGGCGTCAATGCGGCGCTTTGCCATTTCCGCGCGCAAAGCTGCGAGATTTTCGACAGGGTTCATCTGAAAACACTCCTTACTTTCTGATAGGATGGCACTTGCCTTATTCGGCAAAGCTTGCGGTGAGCGTGACGACCACATTCGTCATGATGTCCAGACTGGCAGAGGGGATCCATTCGCGCACACCATGATAGTTGTAGCCGCCGGTGGAGAGGTTGGGGCAGGGAAGACCGGCCCAGGAAAGGTTCGCGCCGTCCGTGCCGCCGCGGATGGGTACGCACATGGGGGCGACGCCATTTGCGCGGAAGGCATTCTCCGCACGCTCAATGAGGTGGAAGTGCGGCAGGATCTTTTCCTTCATGTTGTAGTAGCTGTCGGTGATGTCGACCTCGGCGGTACCGTCGCCGTAGACCTCATTGATCTTCTCGGCGCAGGCGGCGAAAAGCGCCTTCTTTTCTTCAAACTTCTCGCGGTCGTGGTCGCGGATGATGTAGCGCAGCGTGGCCTTTGCCATGCCGCCCTCCATATCCGTGAGGTGGAAGAAGCCCTCGTAGCCCTCGGTCTTTTCGGGTACTTCGTCCTCGGGCAGCAGCGCGTGGAAGTCCATCGCCACGGTCGCAGCGTTGACCATCACGTTTTTGGCGCTGCCGGGGTGAACGCCAACGCCGTGCACCGTCAGCACCGCGGCGGCAGCGTTGAAGTTCTCATATTCGATCTCGCCGAGGGGGCCGCCGTCCACGGTGTAGCCGTAGTCGCAGCCGAGCTCCTGCACATCGAGCCCGTCCGTACCGTGGCCGATCTCCTCATCGGTCGTGAAGATGACGCGCACCTCGCCGTGCTTGATGTTCTTTTCCAGGATCGTTTCCACCGCGGCCATGATCTCAGCAAGGCCTGCTTTGTCGTCCGCGCCGAGCAGCGTCGTGCCGTCGGTCACGATCAGCTCGTCGCCCATGTGGCTTTCAAGACCGGGGCAGAGCGCTTCGGTGAGGGAAACGGAATCATTGAGCTTCAGTTCGCCACCCTCGTAGCGCACGAGACGGGGCTTGACGTTCTCGCCCGAGGCGTCGGGCGCAGTGTCCATGTGCGCGATGAGCGCGATGACGGGCGCGTCTACGCCCTCGCTTGCGGGGAGCGTTGCGAGCACATTGCCGCAATCGTCCATGTGAACGTCTTCGAGATGAAGCGCTTCGAGCTCCTGCATCAGAACGTTTCCGAGATCCTTCTGCCGCTCCGTGGAGGGAGAAGTGCCGGTGAAATCATCCGAGGTGGTGTAGTAGGTCACATAGCGCAGAAAACGCGATTTGGCAGATTCCATTTTTAAGGTACCTCCTTGCAGTCATGCTGCGTGATATTTCCCGCTTAGTGTACCACAAAAGGAGGCGCGCTGTAAAGCGGCGTCGCAGGAATCGTACAAAATGAGAAAACTGGCGGGATTCTTTTGCTTGACAAAGGGCTGCAGTTGATAATATAGTGTGATACATATTAAATAAGAAACTGGGGGGAAAGGGAAAAATGAATGCGGAAACCATCACGAGCCGGCAGAATCCGCTGATGACACATCTGCGCAAGCTGGCGTCCTCCCGGTCTTATCGAAAAAAGAGCGGGGAATATCTCTGCGACGGAACAAAGCTCCTTGCCGAGGCGCTCAAATGGGGCGCGGAGGTGAAAACGGCGGTCTTTTCCGAAGGGGTCGACATTCCGCCGCTTCCGGACGGCGTGCGCGCTGTGCGCGTGAGCGAGGAGCTGATGCGCGCTGTCAGCCCCATGGAAACGCCGCAGGGCGCGCTCTTCACCGTGGCGCTGCCCGAGGTGCAGCTGCCTGAAACGCTTTCGGGAAAGCACTATCTCGTGCTCGACGGCGTACAGGACCCCGGAAACGTCGGCACGATCCTGCGCACGGCGGACGCCTTTGACTGCGACGGCGTATTCTTAGTCAATGCCTGCGCCGACCTCTATAACCCCAAAACGGCGCGCGCCACAATGGGGGCGATCTTCCGCCGCGAGGCCTACAGCGTTACAGTGGAGGAGCTTTTTTCACTGCTTCAGAAAAGCGGCGTGCCGCTCTACGGCACGGCCCTGCGCGACGATACCGTGCCGCTCGCCGAGGCAAACCTTGCAAGGGCGGCCGTCGCCATCGGCAGCGAGGGGCGCGGACTGTCGCAGCAAGTGCTGGACGAGTGCGCCAAAACGCTGAAAATTCCCATGAACCCGCGCTGCGAATCGCTCAACGCGGCCATCGCGGCGACGGTCGTTCTCTGGGAGATGTACCGATAAAACGAAAGGAGAGGTTCTCATGGCGGGACTCAAATACTGGGTGTGGCTCTCGGAAGTCAAGGGACTGACGAATCGCTCAAAACTTTTGCTGCTCGATCATTTCGGCTCGCCGGAGAACATCTTCTACGCCGACGAGGACGAATACCGCCTTGTTGAGGGCATCGAGCCGCGGCAGATCGCGCTGCTCGCGGAAAAGTCGATGGAGGACGCCGACCGCATTCTCGGCGCGTGCTCGCGCCTCGGCCTGCGCCTTCTTACGATGCAGGACGCGGACTATCCCGTGCGCCTGCGCAACATCTTTGAGCCGCCGTGCCTTCTCTATGTGAAGGGGCAGCTTCCTGTCATCGACGAGGAGGTCGCCGTTGCCATGGTCGGCACGCGCAAGGCCTCGCCCTATGGCGTCGAGGCGGCGGAAAAGATCGCCTACGGCCTGAGCCGTCAGGGAGCGGTCGTGATCTCCGGCGCGGCGGCGGGTGTGGATTCAGCGTCCCATCGCGGCGCGCTGCGCGCGGGCGGAAAGACCATCGCCGTGCTCGGCAACGGGCTCGACGTCGTCTATCCCGCAGAGAATGAATGGCTCTACCGCGACATTGCGGCCTCGGGCGCGCTCATCAGCGAATACCCGCCCGGGACGGCGGCGGAGGCGTGGCATTTTCCCGTGCGCAACCGCATCATCAGTGGATTGAGCCTTGCCACCGTCGTGGTCGAGGCACCGGAAAAGAGCGGCGCACTCATCACGGCAAATACAGCTCTTGAGCAGGGACGCGACGTATTTGCTGTGCCCGGCCCCATCGACGCACCCATGAGCCGCGGCTGCAACCGCCTGATCGCGGACGGTGCGGCGGCGCTCATCACCGACAGCTGGGACGTGCTGCGCGAATACGAAGCGCAGTATCCGCACAAAATCCTTGGCGAGCGCGTGGAGCTGCCGCGAACGCTCGGCTATCAGGCGCGCGAGGAACTCGCACGCGCCAAACAGGCGGCGGTGGAGGAAACACCCGCGCTGCCGGAATTGAATCTGAAAACCAACGACTTAGGACTGACCGACGATCAGATGGCCATTCTGCGCGCGCTGAAAGCGGGCGCGCTGCAAGTGGACGACCTGATCGAAAAAACGCAGATCCCTACGCGCCGTGTTCTTTCCGCGCTGACGATGATGGAGCTTGAGGGCTACGTCGAACAGAGCGGCGGCAAGCATTTTTCTTTGACTGTCACACTACTGGAGGAATAATATTCATGGCAAAAAAGCATCTGGTGATCGTCGAGTCTCCGGCCAAGGCGAAAACCATCGGAAAATATCTGGGCAGGGAGTACGAGGTCAAGGCCAGTATGGGCCACCTGCGCGACCTTCCCAAAAGTAAGCTCGGCGTGGACATCGAGCACGATTTCGAGCCCGTCTATCAGCCCATCCGCGGCAAGGAGGAGCTCATCGGCGAGCTCAAGAAGGCCGCCAAGGACAGCGACACCGTCTATCTCGCAACGGACCCTGACCGCGAGGGAGAGGCGATCTCGTGGCACCTGAAGGCGCTTTTGGAACTGGACGATGAAAAGGCCAAGCGCGTGACCTTCAACGAGATCACGAAAAAGGTCGTCTCCGAGAGTATTCAGGAGCCGCGCGTCATCGATCAGGACCTGGTCGACGCGCAGCAGGCGCGCCGTGTGCTCGACCGCATCGTGGGTTATGAGCTCAGCCCGCTTTTGTGGAAAAAGGTGCGCCGCGGTCTCTCGGCGGGCCGCGTGCAGTCTGTCGCCGTGCGCATGGTGGACGACCGCGAGAAAGAGATTCAGGCCTTTGAGCCGCAGGAATACTGGACGCTCGACGTCGACCTCACGGACGAAGTCTCGCACAAGACCTTTGAGGCGCATTATTACGGAAAAGACGGCAAAAAGGTCGAGCCGACCTCGGGCGAGCAGGTGGATGGCATCATTGCCGATATCGGCGACAAGCCCTTTACCGTGACGAACATCAAGCGCACGGATAAGCAGCGCTCCCCCTCGCTTCCGTTTACGACCTCTACCTTGCAGCAGGAGGCCTCGCGCAAGCTCAATATGACGCCGCGCCGCACCATGGCCATCGCCCAGCAGCTCTACGAGGGCGTTGACATCACGGGCGAGGGCACGGTGGGCCTCATCACCTATATGCGTACCGACTCGCTGCGCATCTCCGAGGAGGCCATCGCCGCAGCGAAGACGTTTATTTTAGGACGCTACGGGCAGAGCTACTATCCCAAGACCGCCCGCCACTACAAGGCCAAGGCCGGCGCGCAGGACGCGCACGAGGCCATCCGCCCCTCGAACGTCAACCTGACGCCCGAGCAGATCAAGGGCGACCTGACAGGCGAGCAGTATCGCCTCTACCGCCTGATTTGGAGCCGCTTTCTCGCCTCCCAGATGGCGAACGCCGTGTACGACAGTGTGAGCGCGCAGATCATGGCAGGCGAGCACGAGTTCCACGCGAGCGCCAGCAACCTCAAATTCTCCGGCTACACCGCCGTTTACGAGGAATCCCGCGACGAGGAGAGCAAGGAAGAGAAGGAGGGCACGCTCCCACCGCTCACCGAGGGGCAGGGGCTTGCGCTTGAAGCGTATACGCCGCTTCAGCACTTTACCCAGCCGCCCGCGCGCTATACGGACGCAACGCTCATTCGCGCGATGGAGCAGAACGGCATCGGCCGCCCGTCGACCTACGCGCCCACGGTTTCGACGATCCTGGATCGCGAATACGTCGTGAAGGACGGCAAGTACCTGCGTCCCACGCCGCTTGGCGAGGTGGTGACGGGACTGATGGAGGAGCGCTTCTCTGACATTGTGGACATGAAGTTTACCGCCCGCATGGAGCAGAAACTCGATACCGTGGAAGAGGGCAAGACGCCGTGGAAGGACGTGATCCGCGACTTTTACGGCGACTTTGAGCGCGACCTGAAAAATGCCGAGGAGGCGCTCGAGGGCGTGCGCATCAAGGTACCCGACGAGGTGAGCGAGGAAAAGTGTGACATCTGCGGACGCAATATGGTCATCAAGAGCGGGCGCTTCGGCCGTTTCCTTGCCTGCCCGGGCTATCCCGAGTGTACCTTCACCAAGCCTCTTGTCATTGTGATGGACGGCCGCTGCCCCAAGTGCGGCGGACGCATGATGAAGCGCACGGGCGTGAGCAAGAAGACGAACAAGCAGTACACCTATTATGCCTGTGAATTCGTCACAAGCAGCGATCCGGAGAAGAAATGCGACTTTATGACCTGGGACGTGCCGACGAAGGACGACTGTCCGGAGTGTGGACAGACGATGTTCAAAAAGGCGGGCAGGGGCTTTAAGCGCCCGTACTGCATCAACCCCGCCTGCTCGCGTTTTGTGCCAGAGGATCAGCGCGGCTACGTGAAGAAGAAAGCTGCCGAGGACGCTGAACCGGCGGAGAATACGGAAACTGCCGAAGCCCCGGAGAGCGCGGAGAAGAAGCCCGCCGCCAAGAAAACGGCGGCCAAGAAGACCGCCGCAAAGAAGTCTGCCGCCAAAAAGACCGCGGCGAAGACCACGACAAAAAAGACAAGCAAAAAGACAACGGCGGACGGCGAAGAAACGTCTGAAAAGAAGCCCGCCGCGAAAAAGACCGCCGCCAAGAAAACGACGGCAAAGAAGACAAGCGCGAAGTCCGCGCCCCAAAAGACCGCGGAGAAAGAAGAGGACTGATGCAAGTAACTGTGATCGGCGCCGGCCTTGCCGGCTGCGAGGCTGCCTGGCAGCTCGCGCAGCGCGGCATAAGCGTGACGCTGCATGAAATGAAACCCGAAAAAAGAACGCCCGCGCACCATGCGGACTCTTTCGCTGAGCTCTGCTGCTCAAATTCGCTGCGCTCGGACCAGATCGAAAACGCGGTGGGCCTTCTCAAAGAAGAACTGCGCCGCCTCGATTCGCTCATCATGGCCTGCGCGGACGCGACGCGCGTGGAGGCGGGCGGCGCGCTGGCGGTAGACCGCGAGGGCTTTTCGGATCTCGTGACGCAAAAGATCTGCTCGCACCCCAATATCACGGTCGTGCCCGGCGAGGTGACGGCCATTCCCGAGGGCAATGTCATTATCGCCTCGGGCCCTCTGACGAGCGATGCGCTCGCCGCCGCCATCGCGGAAAAGATCGGTGATGGGCACACGCTGAACTTCTTCGACGCCGCCGCCCCGCTTGTGACGTTTGAGAGCGTCAACATGGATTCGGCGTTTTTTGCCTCGCGCTACGATAAGGGCACGCCGGACTACATCAACTGCCCGATGAGCGAGGAGGAGTATGAAGCCTTCTGGCAGGCGCTGACCACGGCGGAGGAAGCGGAAGTGCACGGCTTTGAGGATAAGCACGTTTTCGAGGGCTGCATGCCCGTTGAGGTCATGGCGCGCCGCGGGCACGATACGCTCTGCTACGGCCCGCTCAAGCCGCGCGGCCTGCGCGACCCGAAGACGGGGCAGGAGCCTTACGCCGTCGTTCAGCTGCGGCGCGACAATGCGCAGGGCAGCGTTTATAATCTGGTCGGATTCCAGACGCATCTGCGCTTTCCCGAGCAGAAGCGCGTGTTTTCGATGATCCCCGCGCTGAAAAATGCGGACTTTGTCCGCTACGGCGTGATGCATCGCAACACCTATCTGCGCTCGCCGGGAATGCTCGACCGCTACTACCGCCTCATCGCCGATGATCGCATTGCCTTTGCTGGCCAGATGACGGGCGTGGAGGGCTACATCGAGTCTGCGGCCTCAGGTTTTCTCGCCGCCGTTGAGATGGCGAGGCGGCTTGAAGGGGAGACGCCCGTCGACTTCCCGCGCGAGACGGCCATCGGCGCACTGGGGCTTTACATCAGTGATACGACGGTCTCGGATTTTCAGCCGATGAACGTGAACTTTGGCATCATGCCGCCGCTTGGCTATCGCGTCAGGGGCGGCAAGCGCGTGAAAAACGCGGCGCTTGCCGAGCGCGCGCTCGGCCATATCGATGCGCTGCGCGAAGCGGTATTGAGCGACAGGAAGGAGTGATCCCATGAAGATCATTGTTGACGCCATGGGCGGCGATTTTGCACCTCTTGCACCCGTCAAGGGCGCGCTGATGGCACACGAACGGTACGGCGCGGAGATCCTTCTTGCCGGAAAAGAGGAAGAGATCCAGAAAACGCTGCGCGAGTGCGGCTGCGCGGCGCTTCCCACAGGCGTGGAGATCGTGAACGCGACGGAGGTCGTCGAGATCTGCGACGATCCGGCTACGGCGTTCAAGAGGAAAAAGGATTCTTCCCTCACCGTGGGGCTTACGATGCTGCACAACGGTGAGGCGGACGGTTTTGTCAGCGCAGGCAGCACGGGCGCGATCCTTGCAGGCGCGACGCTCGTCGTCAAGCGCATTCGCGGCCTTCGCCGCGCGGCGCTTGCCCCCACGATCCCGACGGCAACGGGCAGAGCGGTGCTTATCGACTGCGGTGCAAACGCCGAGTGTACGGTGGAGTATCTGCTGCAATTTGCCTACCTTGGCAGCTACTACGCGCAGAAGGTGCTCGGCGTTGAAACACCGCGCGTGGGCCTTCTGAACATTGGCGCGGAGGAGAGCAAGGGCGACACGCTGCGCCGCGAGACGTATCAGAAGCTCAGAGAAGCGGGCGAGGCGGGGCACCTCAACTTCGTTGGCAACATTGAAGCGAAGGAAGCGCTGCTCGGCGCATGTGACGTCATCGTGGCCGACGGCTACAGCGGCAACATCATGCTCAAAAGCATCGAGGGTACGGGCAAGCTCTTTTCCGTCAAGCTCAAGGAGATGCTCCTGCACAGCGCGGGGACGAAACTGGCTGCACTGCTGCTCAAAGGCAGGCTTGCGGACTTTAAGAAGATGCTCGACGCAAACGAAGTCGGCGGCACGGCGCTGCTCGGCATTTCAAAGCCCGTCGTCAAGGCGCACGGCAGCGCGAGCGAGGTCGGCATCTGCAACGCGGTGCGTCAGGCGATGGAGGTCGCGCGCAGCGGCATCATTGACGACATCACGCAAAACATCGACAAGATGCGGATCTGACGAAAGACAGAATGCGGCGAATGCCCAAAAGCGAAAAAATGGGTATTGACAGTCCTGTGCCTTTGCCGTATCATTTGGAAGAACCAAAACCGTGAGAGGAAGTAAAAGAGATTATGAGTCCCGAAGAAATTTTTAAGACGATGCAGAAGCTGATCGCGGAGCAGTTCGCGCTCAATCCCGATGAGATCACGATGGACAGCTCTTTCGAAGAAGATCTTGGCGCCGACTCTGTGGATCTTGTTGAGTTGGTGATGGCCATGGAAGAAGAGTTCGAGCTGGACGAGATCCCCGAAGAAGAGCTGACCTCGCTCAAGACGGTGGGCGACTGCGTGCGCTACTTGAACGCAAAGCTCGGTTAAGAAGAAAAAAGCCGCCCCGCTTTGCGCGGGGCGTCCTTTTATCAGGAGGAGGTAATATGCGGGCCTTGGAAGAAAAACTGCAATATCATTTCAAAAACCCGGCACTGCTCGAAGAGGCACTGCGCCACAGCTCATATGCCAACGAGCATCGCGGCGCGAACTTTTTCAGCAATGAACGACTGGAATTTTTGGGCGACAGTGTGCTCGGCTTTGTCACGGCGGAGTATTTGTTCGCCAAGCACCCTGCCGCACCCGAGGGCGAGCTGACGCGCATCCGCGCACTGCTCGTGTGCGAGGACAGCCTGCACGAGGTCGCGCAGCGCCTGGAACTGGGAAAGCACCTCAAGCTCGGCAACGGCGAGGAGAGCTGCGGCGGACGCACGCGCCCGTCCATTCTGGCTGACGCGACCGAGGCGGTGTTTGCCGCGGTGTATCTCGACGGCGGCATCGGCGCGGCAAGCGCGCTCATTCACCGCGTGCTGCTCGACACCGAGCGCGAGGAGGTCGCTGAGGAGAAGCGCCGCGACTACAAGACCATCTTGCAGGAATTTGTGCAGCGTACACCGAACCAGACCCTCTCTTACCGGCTGTTCGGCGAGAGCGGCCCTGACCATGACAAGACCTTCTGCTTTGAGGTGTTGCTCAACGGTACTGCCGTGGGCAAGGGTGCCGGCCGCAGCAAGAAAGAGGCCGAGCAGATGGCCGCGAAGGACGCGCTCGAGCAGATGACAGAAAAGAAATGATGAAACCGTAAGCGCTGTGAGGATACCTCACAGCGCTTTGTTTTTATTTCCCGGCTTTTCCAGCAGGATCGACGCCCCCGCGTAGAGTAGAAATAGCCCAAATGGCTTGCGCAAGAGGCTGCTGTCGAGCGTTGTGGCAAGAAAAGCGGCGGCAAGCGCGCAGAGTGTGCCGAGCGGGACGGCTGTGCGCAGGACGGTGCGGTCGAGGTAACCGTTTTTTCGGTGCGCAAGGAGCGAAATGCCCGCCGTCGGGAGAAAGTAAAGCAAATTGATGGCCTGCGCCGTGCGCTGCTCCACGCCGAAAAAGAGTGTCATGCACAAAAGCAGCAGCGTTCCGCCGCCAATGCCCCACGATGAGAGAATGCCCGTCACAAGCCCGCAGAGCGCGGGGAAGAACCATTCTTTCACAGCAGATACCTCGCCGCGCCATAGAGCAGAAACAGCGCGAAAATGCGCTTGAGCCATGTATTCGGCACGTTCTTGAAGAGTTTGCCGCCGATCCAGCCGCCCACCAGCCCGCCGAAAAGGTAGGGCAGCGCCTCTCTAAGCGGCAGCGCGCCGCACAGGGCGTATACCAGCAGCGAGGCAAGGCAGAACGGGAAGATGACCGCCACGCAGGTGGCGAGCGCTGTTTTGTCGGGGACATTTGCCCATGTGCGCAGCAAAAAGACGAGCGGGACGCCCCCGCCCCCGCCGAAGAGCCCGTTCACTGTACCGGCGAGCGCGCCGGCAATGCGATATTTTCCCTTTTCTGTCATGCTGCACCCCGCCTTGCCTGATGGTATGTAGCGGCCGCCGGAGGGCGGCTGCAAAAGGGTTACTGCTTCTTAAAGCTCTGGCAGTCGGTGCACTGATCCATCGTTGGGTGGGCCTCATGCGTGCCGACCTGAATGGCGTTCAAACCGCAGTACTGGCCTTCCTTGCAGTGGTTGGCGCAGTTGGTTACGGCGCAGCGAATGGCGGTGTTGGGCGTGCAGGCGCAGCCGCTGTTGGTATGATCGGTCATGATTGGATCCTCCTGAAAAGTTGTTTTGGCGCTTGCCGCATTTAGTTTGCGCGTATTTCGCGGTGCTATTCCGTTTGGCGGAAAAATTCAAAAATGGGAGAACTGTGTACCGGGAAAATCATGCGGTGATTTGCAGCTGCCGCTTTTTTCCTCTGTGCTGTATTATTTTGGCACATAAGGGGATTTGAAATACCCAATAATAATGGTTGACGAAAGGAGTATTTCACATGATGATTTTTCGTTGTGTTTTTTGACTCATCATAAACCTAAGGAAAGGGCAGGCAGTAAAATGAGCTATTATGACAGAGCACTGGAACTGAAGGACGAACTGATCGAGAACAGACGGTACCTTCACAGCCACGCGGAGGCGGGGCTGACGCTTCCCAACACGGTGGCCTATGTGGAGAAGAAGCTGCGGGAATACGGAATCGAACCTGAGCGCTGCGGCGAGGGAGTGACCGCCTTGATCGGTAAGGGCGGCAAAGTCCTGCTTCTGCGGGCGGACATGGACGCGCTTGAGATGCCGGAAGAGAGCGGTCTTGCGTTTGCTTCCATGAACCCGCAGACTGCGCATTGCTGCGGGCACGATATGCACGCCGCCATGCTTTTGACCGCTGCGAAGATGCTCAAGGAGCATGAATCGGAGCTGCAGGGAACCGTTAAGCTCATGTTCCAGCCGGGCGAGGAGTGCCTCAACGGCAGCCTGAACATGCTGGAAAACGGCATTTTGGAGAACCCGAAGGTGGACGCGGCGCTGGCGTATCACGTCGGCCCCGGAAAGCTGCCGATCGGTATGTTCATGTACAATGACAACTCCACGATGATGTACTCCAACAATGAGTTCTCCGTCACGGTGAAGGGCAAGGGCGGCCACGGCGCCATGCCGCAGAACTGCATTGACCCGATCAGCGTCGGCGCACACATCATCATTGCGCTGCAGGAGATCATCGCAAGAGAGCTGGATCCGCATGATTCCTGCGTCATTACGGTGGGCACCTTCCACGCCGGAACGGCGATGAACATCATCCCCGAAACGGCCCGCCTTACCGGTACGCTGCGCGCGGATACCAAGGAGGCACAGACGAAGCTGGTGCAGCGCGTCCGCGAGGTCACGCAGGCGACTGCCGCTGTCTATGGCGCTACCGCCGATATTGAGATCTCCGCCGGCGGCCCGCCGCTGATCTGCGATCCCGCCACGACCGATGACTTCGTGAAGTATATGAGAGAGCTGGATCTGCCCGGCGCGATGGAATACCCGAACATTTCCGCGAGCGCGTCGGAGGACTTTGCTTTCGTGGCAGAGAGGGTGCCATCCGCCTTTATGTATCTGTCCAGCGGCTATATGGACGAGCGCGGAAATTATTCCGCGCACAATCCGAAGGTGCAGTTCAACGAGGAAGTCCTTCCGAGAGGCGCTGCCTATCTGGCCCAGTGCGCACAACGCTGGCTTGAAGAGCATCATTGATCCGGCGTATCTGAGGAAATAAAAGCGGGAGCTACAAGAAAGAGAGCAGCGAATGTTTAAGAAGAAAGAAAAAGTGAACGATCCCCAAAAGCTTACAAACGGGAATCTGTTCGCCTACGGCACCCTGCTCCTGATGATGAACACCACCAACGCCGCCAACATCTACTTCTATCGCATTGCGTTGGGCAGCACGGACATCATCGCCCTGTCCGGCCTCGTGAGTCTGGTGTTCTCTGCTTCATTATGCTGAAGGTGTATCCGCTGCATGGCGCGTTCAACACCAAGATGCGCGAGGAGCTGAAGGAGCGCAGAGCGCAGCAGTCTGTTTGATTGCTGATCTTGCGTGCTTTCCAGCATGAAAAAAGGCTCTCGGGGTTATCCCGAGAGCTTTTTTTGCCGGTTTGGATCTGATGGGTGAAAAAAAGAAAAAGACACGCAAAGCGTGTCTTTTCTTCTGGAGGTGACACCCAGATTTGAACTGGGGAATGAGGGTTTTGCAGACCCTTGCCTTACCACTTGGCTATGTCACCATGTGGAAAAAGGAGCAAAGATTCTTGCTCCTTTTTCATTTGTGGAGCGGGCGACGAGGCTCGAACTCGCTACCTCCACCTTGGCAAGGTGGCGCTCTACCAGATGAGCTACGCCCGCAAATGGTGCCTCAGGCCAGAATCGAACTGGCGACACGCGGATTTTCAGTCCGCTGCTCTACCAACTGAGCTACCGAGGCATATCAAGCCGCTATTGCAGCCTGATGATGGCGACCAGGAAGGGGTTCGAACCCTCGACCTCCGGCGTGACAGGCCGGCGTTCTAACCAGCTGAACTACCTGGCCGAATACATGGTGGGAACAACAGGGCTCGAACCTGTGACCCTCTGCTTGTAAGGCAGATGCTCTCCCAGCTGAGCTATGCTCCCCACTCGAAAATCGCTTCGGCGAACGACAAGGGTTATTATACAGAATAACCCCTGCCGTGTCAACCATTTTTTTTGATTTTTTCAAAAAAATTTCGAAAGGGGAAATGCCTTACTTCCCGCGCGCTTTGAGATCGGCGATCATGGCGCGCAATTCGTCTGCGGTGAAGGCCTGCACCTTGTCGCAGAATTGGCAGGAAAGCTCTGCGCCGCCCTGCTCCTCTACGATCTGCTCAAGATCTTTCGAACCGAGGGAGAGCAGCGCGCGCTCCGTGCGCTCGCGCGAGCAGTAGCAGCGGTATTCAATCGGGTCAACTGAGAGGATCTCCATGTCAAAGTCGGACAGCACCGTTTTGAGCATGGCCGCAGGGTCGGGATTCTCTTTGAGAATGTTCGTCACGCTCGGCGCTGCATAGATGCCGCCTTCAACCTTGGTGATCACGTCCTCACCCGCGCCGGGGAGGAGCTGGATGAGATAGCCGCCCGCGGTGAGCACGCTGCGGTCGCGGTCGATGAGCACACCGAGGCCGCAGGCCGACGGGATCTGCTCGGATTCGACATAGTAGGCAGCCACGTCCTCGGCGATCTCGCCGCCGAGCAGGTCGATCGTGCCGACGTAGGGCTCGCGCATGTTGAGATCCTTGATGACCGTGAGCGTGCCGCTGTGACCGACGGCGGTGCCGACGTCCAGCTTGCCGTCCTCGCGCAGGGCAAGATCGACGGCGGGGTTGTGCACGTAGCCGCGCACGTTGCCCTCAGAGTCGGAAACGGTCAGGATGGCGCCGAGCGGGCCGTCGCCCTTGATCTGCATTGTGACACTTGCGCCGCTGTCCTTGAGGGCGTTGCCCATCATCGAACAGGCCGCGAGCGCGCGGCCAAGCGCCGCCGTGGCGACAGGGGAGGTGTGGTGGATCTGGCGGGCGCGCTCGGTCAGAGCGCGTGTATAGACCGCGACGGCGTTGACCATGCCGTCTTTCGAGATGGCACGAACCAGACAATCCTGATAGGCTTCCATATAGGGTTCCTCACTTTCTGATACAACTGAAATAAATGCGGCCGTCGCGCTCGTTCGCGCACCGCAGCTTGAGCTCGCCGTGCGTGCGGATGGCCGTGAAACCGGCTTCCTCGAGCCAGGCGTGCAGTTCCTCAACGGAATAGGCGCGCTGGTGGTGCTCTTCAAAGTCGCGCTCCCACGCGCCGTCCGGCCGGAGACGGAAGAGATCGACCTCATAGTCGAGCATTCTGACATGTTTGCGGTAGCGCGTGCGCCAGAGGCAGAAAACGTTCTCACGCTCGTCGAGCAGCACTTCGCCGTCGAGTTTTTCCATCTTGGAAACGGCGTGCACGTCGAACACGAGCGAGCCGCCGGGGGCGATGGCGTCATGCAGGCGGGCAAAGGTGCGCTGCACGTCGCGCGCTCGCGTCAGGTAATTGATGCTGTCAAGGCAGCAGATGGCGGCGTCGACGGGTTCGAGAAGACTCAGCTGCGGCATCGACTGGCACAAAAGCAGCGGCGGCGGATCGAACGCGGCAAGCTTTTGCTGCGCCTGGGAGAGCATCTCGGGCGAATAGTCGACGCCCGTGACCGTATAGCCGCGGCGGGCGAAGAGCGCGCTCATCGTGCCTGTGCCGCAGGCAAGGTCAAGCAGCGACTTCACGGGGCGCTTTGCGCGCAGAAAGAGCTTTTCAACAAAATCGGCGCGCTTTTCGTATGCCACGTCCTCCGTCAGCTCGTCGTAGGATGCGGCCAGCGCTTCGTAGCTTTCCATGTGTCTCTGCCTCCGTTTCCTGCAAGGACTCTTTATAGTTTAGCAGAGTGCGCGGGATTAGTAAAGTGCTGCGCCCGTTTTTTCTTGCGAGCACCGCGCAGGACGCGGCGGCATACACTGATTCAAACGGGGAAGAGGGAGAGAGGGCATGAAGGATCGTCTGGTTTTAACATTGGGGGAAGATCTTGCGGAGGAAAAAGAGTGGCAGTGGGAGGGCATTGCCGTTCTCACCGCCCACCTTTTGCTGCCGCAGACGGGCGGGGAGAGCCGCCGGGAAAAACGCTTTGACCGCTACTACCGGGGGCTTGCGCAGACCTTTATTGCCCGCTGCGAGCAGAAGAACTTTTCGCGTGCGGCGGCGTCCTGCCGCGAGGCGATGGCGCGCTCCGCGCCATGGCAAAAGACGGCGCTCACGCTTACCTACCACGTGAGCACGCAGACAGAGGAGGCGCTCATTCTTGCCTTTGCGGTGAAGGACGGGGAAGAGGTGCTGCGGCACTGGGAAGAAGGATGGGAACGCAGCGCGTTCCTGCCGCTTTTCAAAAGAGAAATGTGAAAAGGGGGATTCTCTCATGCGAGAGAATCCCCCTTTGAAAACCCAAGAGAACGCAGGAGCAGCGTGTCCTTGACTCTGTACGGCAGAATTACTGCTCCGTGGGCTCGAGCTTTGAGAGCATATCGATCGCCATGGTGTAGCTTTCGAAGCCGTGGCCGCGGATCTGCGCGATGCAGGCGGGCGCGGTGACGGACAGATGGCGGAACTCTTCGCGCTTCTGAATATCGGACATGTGGACTTCAACAGCGGGAATGCGCACGGCCTTGAGCGCGTCGTGAATGGCGTAGCTGTAATGCGTGTACGCGCCGGGATTGATGACGATGCCGTCGAAGGTCGTGTCGGCGTCCTGAATGGCGTCGATGATCGCGCCCTCGTGGTTGGACTGGAAGCACTCCACGGCAAGGCCGCGGTTCTGGGCATGCTCATAGATGCGCGCGCAGAGGGCGGCATAGTCCTCTTTTCCGTAAATGTCCGGCTCGCGGCGGCCGAGCATGTTCATGTTGGCGCCATTGATGACTAAAATTTTCATGCGGGTATTCCTCCTGTGACAGCTTACGCCTGCTTTGCAGCGTGGGCGCGGTATTCCTCGCTCTTTTCAAGGTAGAGCTTTGCGTTGGCAAGAATGCTCTCGCGCTCTTTCTCCGTCAGCTCGCGCACGACCTTAGCCGGGGAGCCGAGGATCATCGAGCCGTCGGGGGCGTTCATCTTGCCCGTGACGAGCGCGCCGGCGCCGATGATGCAGTCATTTCCGATCACAGCGCCGTCGAGGATCGTTGCGCCCATGCCGACGATGACGCGATCTCCGATCGTCGCGCCGTGGACGATGGCGCTGTGGCCGACGGACACATCGTCGCCGATCACGACCTTGTTGTGAATGAGGGCAAGATCCTGAATGTTGCAGCGCTTGCCGATGCGCACGCTCTGCATCTCGCCGCGGCAAACACTGTTGTACCAGAACGCCGTGCCTTCACCCGCGACGACATCGCCGAGCACCTGCGCGCCCTCCATGATGAGAATTTTGTCATCGGTGGAAAGGCGGTTAAAATTCATAGACATGGTTTTTCTCCTTTGTGAGCGGGCAAGCGCCCGCAGTATCATTTTTTACAGGGCAAAGTTGCCGTTGACGAACACGGGAATCTCGCGCCCGTCTTTCGTCGTGCCGATGATGGAAAGATCCGCGGTGCCGACCATGAAGTCAACATGCGTGTTGGAATCATTCAGGCCCGCGGCCTTGAGCTCTTCCTTGCTCATGGCCTCGCCGCCCTTGACGCACTCGGGGTACGCCTCACCGAAGGCGAGGTGGCAGGCCGCGTTTTCGTCGAAGAGCGTGTTGTAGAAGAGAATCTTCTGGTTTGAAATGGGACTGTCGTAGGGAACGAGCGCGACCTCGCCGAAATACGACGCGCCCTCGTCCTCGGCGATGGCGGCTTTCAGGATGTCCTCGCCCTTTTCCGCGTGCGCCTCGACGATCCTGCCGTCCTTGATGACGAAGTGGAAGTTTTCAATGATGTTGCCGTTGTGCACGAGCGGCAGGGCTGCGTAAACAACGCCGTCAATGCCGTCTCTGAGCGGGGCGGTGAAGACCTCCTCCGTCGGCATATTGGCGACGAACGGAAAGCCTGCGCGGCTGGTGTTGTCGCCGCCGGCCCAGACGTGCGTCTCGGGAAGCTTGATGTTGAGGCTCGTGCCGAGGGAGTTCTGGTAATAGAGCGAGGTGAAGTGCAGATCGTTGAGCTTTGCGATGCGGCTTTTGAGCAGCGCCACATGCTCATGCCAGCGCGCGACGGCGTCACCCTTGCCGCTGATGCGGACGGAGGTGAAGATCGCGTCCCAGAGCTTGTCCATCGCCTCCTGCTCGGGAAGGCCGGGGAAGACCTTCTTCGCCCAGCTCGGGATGGGGACAGATGCGACGCACCAGGGATTCACGTTTGCCATCATCGCGTCATAGAAAGCGGAGACCTCGTCATCGCAGCGGTTCGCGCGCGTGATGCGGTCGGGGTCCACACCGCGCAGCACCTCGGGGTCGCGAGCAGAGATGCTGAGATACGCTGCGCCCTCGGCGGCGTAGCCGTTGAGAAATTCCTTCTGCCCGAGCGGGAGCGAGTCAAAGACAGAATCGTCCGCGCGCAGGAAGCGCTCGCGGTTTAAATAGTCGTCCGACCAGCGCATCACGACCTCGCGGCAGCCGACGTCGTAGGCGGCAGAGGCGCACAGGCGCGCGAATGGCGCGCAGTCGACGGGGCAGGAGATGACGAGCGTCTGTCCCTGCTGAACGTTCAGGCCCACTTCAATGAGCAGCTTTGCATATTCTCTGAGTTTTTCTTCCATGAATGACCTCCAAAAAAGAAGGCGGCTGTGCGTGGCACAGCCGCCTTTTCCTATCGTACGATGCCATACAACATGCATCATAACACAGTTCATGTGCGATTGAAAAGAGTTTTTCGTATTTTTATCAGATTCCGAGAAGAAGCGAGGCAAAATTAAAGTAGATCATCAGAGAGATCGCGTCCACGACCGTCGTGATGAAGGGCGAGGCCATGACCGCGGGGTCGAAGCCGATCTTCTTGGCGAGCAGCGGCAGTGTGCAGCCGACGACCTTGGCCGCGAACACCGTGACCACGAGCGTCAGGCAGATGACCGCTGCGACGGAAACGGTGATGGGGTTGCCGAAGAGCATCTTGTCGACGAGCATGAGCTTTGCAAAGTTTGCCGCCGCGAGCGTCGCGCCGCAGATGACCGCCACGCGGATCTCCTTCCAGATGACGCGGAAAAGATCGGAAAATTCGATCTCGTCGAGCGAGATACCGCGAATGACCGTAACGCTTGCCTGCGAGCCGCAGTTGCCGCCCGTGTCCATCAGCATGGGAATGTAAGCCGTCAGGATAGCAAAGGCACTCAGCGCATCTTCAAAGCGCGCGATGATCTGACCGGTGAAGGTGGCGGAGACCATCAAGAGCAGCAGCCAGGGAATGCGGGACTTGAAGGTATCCCAGACGCTCGTTTTGAGATAGGGCTTGTCCGTCGGCAGCATGGCCGCCATCTTTTCGATGTCCTCGGTCGTTTCCGCTTCCATGACGTCAATGGCGTCGTCAACGGTGATGATGCCGACGAGGCGGTCTTCCTTGTCAACGACCGGAAGAGCGATGAAGTCGTATTTTGAGAAGGTCTGCGCAACGTCTTCTTTGTCCTCAAGCGTCGTCACGGAGATGACGTGCGTCTCCATGATCTCCTCGATCACGTCGTCCTCCTCGGAAAGGAGAATGGTGCGCAGCGAAACGATGCCCTGCAGCTTGCGCGCGGGGTCGACAACGTAACAGACGTTGATGGTCTCTTTGTCCGTACCGGTGCGGCGAATGCGCTTTAAGGCGTCTTCAACGGTCATGTCGCGCTTTAAGTCGACAAACTCCGTCGTCATCAGCGCGCCCGCACTGTCGTCAGGGTATTTGAGAATTTCGTTGATGCTCTTGCGTGTGTCGGGGTCTGCGTGCTTTAAGATGCGCTTGACGACGTTTGCGGGCATTTCCTCCACGATGTCGACCGCGTCGTCGAGGTACAGCTCGTCCAGGACTTCTTTCAGCTCGGTGTTCGAAAAGCCGCGGATCAGCATCTCCTGCGCATCGGGATCGAGTTCGACGAACACCTCCGCCGCGGGCTCTTTGGGAAGGAGCCGGAAGAGGAGTGGAATGCTGTCCTCGTCCAGATCTTCAAAAAGCGAGGCAATATCCGCCGGAGCGAGGTCAGAGAGCAGATCGCGCAGCGCGGTGTATTGTTTTCGCTTGAGCAAATCCTCAATTCTTTCCAGCAGTTCGCCGCGCATTTCTTCAAAGCCGACCATAGCCGTCTCCTCCTTTCCGAAGATAGTGCAAAGTAAAATAGATCCACGCGGAACGGGGGGTAAAAAAATCCCCCATATCCTGCGTCCGGCGACGCGGCTATGGGAGCGATGATGCCGAAACACTGCCCCTTGTGCAGCATTTCCTTACCGTTCAAGCTTTAGCATCACAAGGCAGTGAAACTGCATTAGATGGCACCTTGTTTTCGATGCAACCTGTTCAAACCCTCTCATAGTGTCTCCACTACTCCGCGGCAGCAGTCCGTATCCTTGTGGTAGCCTTACCTACCGGACGATATATGAACTTAACACCCTTATATTATGCACATTTTTTCGCTGTGTCAACCCCTTTCTGCCTTTATTTCGGGGAAACTTTGCACGCTTTCGCTTTTTCGCTTCCCTTTCGAAAAATGCTGTGTTATACTACAAGGATTGAAGAGAAATCATTTTTTGAGGAGGTGGGCATTGCCCTTGCAGCAGTATCTTGACCGACACCGTTTTTTAAAAGGCGCTTACCTGATGGGAAGACGCTATTTTGACCATCATGTCGGCCGCGACAGTGCGGCGCTTACCTATTATCTCCTCTTTGCGCTTTTTCCACTGCTGATCTTTCTGAGCAACCTGGTCGGCATCATGTCGGTGGACATCAGCGGCTTTTTGCATGAGATCCGCGCATTCATTCCACAGGAGGCGCTCGACATCATCGAGCAGTACCTCATTTATGTCGGCCGCGATTCAAGCCCGAGGCTGCTGTGGTTCTCGCTGGTGTTTTCCGTTTACTTCCCTTACCGCGCGGCGGGATCGCTGATGGCCTCGGTGCGCCGGGCCTACGGCGAGCATAAGCCGACACAGTTTGTGCGCCATCAGCTCAAGCTCCTGCTCTACACGCTGAGCCTGATCCTGATGATCGTGCTGTCCATCGGCCTTTCGGTCATCGGCGGGCGGGTGCTGAATTTCTGCTCGGAGCATCTGTCCGGCTACATTGCCCTGAGCGATGGATTTATCAGCTTGTGGTCGGGGCTGCGCTTTGCTATCCTCGGCGGGATCGTGTTCTTCCCGACTGCAATGATGTACGGTCTTGCGCAGGAGTCGCGCAAGATGAACCGCATCTGGCCGGGCGCGGTCTTTTCGCTTGTGATGTGGCTCGTGCTGTCGTTCCTCTTTTCGTACTATGTGGAAAAAGTCGCGCGCTATTCCGTCATTTACGGGACGCTTGGCGCGGTGATCGTGTTGTTGTTGTGGCTGTATCTCGCCTCGGTCATGCTTATCATGGGGGCGGAGTTCAACAGCGTTTTGATGGTGCTGCGCAAGCAACGCACACCGGAAGAAAATTTAGGAGAATCGCAATTATGAAAATCATCATTGTCGGTATCGGTAAGGTCGGCTATGCCATTGCCGAGCAGATGACAGGCGAGAATCACGATCTGGTCGTCATTGACCGCGACAGCGCCGTGCTCAACCATGTGGACTCCATGCTCGATGTGATGTGCGTGGAGGGCAACGGCGCGAGCGCGAGCGTTCTGCTGGAGGCGGGCGTGCGCGAGGCGGATCTGCTCATCGCCGTTTCGGAAAACGATGAGGTGAACCTCATCTGCTGCCTGATGGCGAAAAAGCTTGGCGCAAAGCACACGGTCGCCCGTGTGCGCAATCCGGAATACTTCCGAGATGCGCCGATCCTGCGCCGCGAGATCGGACTCGATATGATCATCAACCCCGAGCATGCCGCCGCGCAGGAGGTCTCGCGCATTCTGCGCGTGCCGTCGGCGTTCAGCGTGGAGACGTTTGCCCGCGGCCTTGTCGAGCTCATCGGCTTTCAGACCGAGGCAAACGACACCCTGGTCGGCAAATCCCTCATCGACTTCAACCGCGAGAACCCCAACAGTATTCTCATGTGCGCCGCCAAGCGCGGCGATGAGGTCATCGTGCCGAACGGCTCGTTCGTCCCGCAGGCAGGGGATCGCGTGTATGTCATCGGCACGCCTGCGGAAACGACGCGCGTGCTGCGCTCAATGGGGCGCGCGATGTCGCCGATCCGGCGCGTGAGCATTCTCGGCGGCGGGCGCATCTCGCAGTATCTTGCCTGGCTGCTGGCAGACCTCGGCACGCATGTGACCATCGTGGAAAAGGACGAGAACAAGTGTCTTGCCCTTGCAGAAAAGCTGCCGAAGGCGACCATCATTCACGGCGACGGCACAGACCACGACCTGCTCGAATCCGAGGGGATCTTCCACTGCGATGCGTTCATCGCCGTGACCGACCGCGACGAGGAGAATCTCCTTATGGCGCTCACGGCCAAGCGCTACGGCGTGAAGAAGGTCGTGCCCAAGATGTCGCGCATGGGCTATCTCGACATTGTGAATCTCACGGGACTCGACACGGTGATCTCGCCCAAGGCGGTCATCGCAGGGCAGATCTCGAGCTATGTGCGCGGCCTTGCCAACTCGCAGGGCAGCGCCGTGGAGAGCCTGCACTATATCCTCGGCGGCGCGATCGAAGCGGTCGAGTTTACGGCGACGCCCGCCACGCACTTCCTTGACCGGCCGCTGAGCGACCTTGCCTTCCGCAAGGGGCTGCTCGTTGCCGCCATCGTACACGAGGGCAAAATGCAGATCCCGAACGGCCAGTCGCAGATCCGCGCGGGCGACCGTGTGATCGTGATGGCGCAGGAGCTCTTTTTGCAGGATCTCAACGATATTCTCGGCTGAATGACCGGGTCTGACAGCGAGGAATGTTTACTATGAACCAAAGTCTTATCCTAAAAATCGTCGGCGTGATCCTCTGCATCGAGGCGTTGTGCATGGCGCCGTCGCTGCTGCTCTCTGTGGCGTGCGGCGGCGTGGATCAGCGCGCGTTTTTGTATGCGCTGCTCATCTGCGGCGGCGTGGGTGCGCTGCTTTCGCTCATCCGCGCGCGCAACACCCGTTTGCAGACACGCGACGGCTTTGTCTGCGTGGCGCTGTGCTGGATCGTGCTGAGCGTGTTCGGCGCGCTGCCGTACTTTCTCAGCGGCAGCTGCGGATTTGTCGACGCTATTTTTGAAACGGTCTCCGGCCTGACGACGACCGGCGCGTCGATCTTCTCTTCTCCCTCGTCGCTGCCGCGCGGCCTTCAGCTCTGGCGCGCACTCACGCAGTGGATGGGCGGCATGGGTATCCTTGTGCTGATGCTGGCGCTGCTGCCCAAGCTCAGCGAGGGCAGCGTGAACCTGATGAAGGCGGAATCCCCCGGCCCCATCAGCACGAAGCTCCGCCCCCGCACGGGTGAAACGGCGCGCATCCTGTACCGCATCTATATCACGCTCACGGTGGCCGAGGCGCTGCTGCTGCGCATTGCGGGGCTGCCGCTGTTCGACGCGCTGACCACAGCACTCACCACGATCTCCACCGGCGGCTTTTCCATCCGTGATGCAAGCGTTGCCTATTACGATTCGTCGCTCATCAACTGGATCATCATTTTCTTCATGTTTGCGGCGTCTGTAAACTTTACGCTGCTCTACCTCACCGCAACGCGCCGCTTCCGCGAGGCGGTCCGCAGCGAGGAACTGCGCGTTTACACCTTTGTGGTGCTCGGTTCGTCGGCGCTGATCGCGGCGGATCTTGTCATGCGCACGGGGCGCAGCATCGGTTCGGCGATCGAGCACGCCGCGTTTCAGGTCGTTACGCTCATCTCCACCACCGGCTACTGTACGGAGAATTTTGACCTCTGGCCGCAGTTCTGCCGTTGTATCCTCGTTCTGGTGATGTTCTTCGGCGGCTGCGCAGGCTCTACGGCAGGCGGCGTCAAGGTCTCGCGCGTTCTGCTGCTGTGCAAGTCGCTGCGGCGCGATCTGCGGCGCATCATGCACTCGCGTGAGGTGCGCCCCATCACGCTCGACGGGCATCGCGTGACAGAGGAAACGGTTTCGTCCGTTGCGGTATTCTTCTTCACCTATATTGCGATCCTGCTGCTCGGTACGCTGGTGCTGACGCTTGATGAGATCGACTTTACCGCGGCCTTCACCGCCTCGCTCACAGCCATCAGCAATGTGGGTCCCGGCCTTGGCGCGGTGGGGCCGACGTGTAACTTCGGCTTCCTCTCCGGCGTCAGCAAGCTCGTGATGAGCGCCATCATGCTGCTCGGGCGGCTTGAGATCATGCCGCTGCTCGTGCTGCTGATGCCCTCTGTGTGGCGCAGAAAGTAAGAGAACAGAAAAGAACGCGCTTTGCTGTGCAGAGTGCGTTCTTTTTTGCTGCGCGAAAGCAAAAGCAAACATGTGGTTTTGAATGAAAAAACAGAGTTTCGGGCGGATTTTCTCTTCCTTTGCGGTGTTGCACGGTAGAAAAAAGTGTGATAGGATATCATAGAAATAGTATGTTTGGCAGCCACCTCGCTGCCGGATCGATTTTGAGGTATGCGAATGAAGAAAAGCGACAAAACAGCAAAGCCAACCCACCGCCGTGCCGACCCAAATGTCATGGGTCTCCGCGCGGACGTGGTGGAGCAGAATATCACAGAAACGCTGGAAACGAACTATATGCCCTATGCGATGTCTGTCATCGTCTCCCGCGCCATTCCGGAGATCGACGGCTTCAAGCCCTCGCACCGCAAGCTCCTTTACACGATGTATAAGATGGGGCTGCTCACCGGTGCGCGCACAAAGAGTGCGAACATCGTCGGACAGACGATGCGCTTAAACCCCCACGGAGACGCCGCCATCTACGACACGATGGTGCGCCTTTCCAAGGGCTACGGCGCGCTGCTGCACCCGTTTGTCGACTCAAAGGGCAACTTTGGTAAGGTCTACTCGCGCGATATGGCGTGGGCGGCCAGCCGATACACCGAGGCAAAGCTCGCGCCCGTCTGTGCAGAGATCTTTCGTGACATCGACTCAGACACCGTCGATTTTGTCGACAACTACGACAACACAATGAAGGAACCGGCGCTGCTGCCGACAACGTTCCCCAATATTCTCGTTTCCGCCAACCAGGGCATCGCCGTCGGTATGGCGAGCCAGCTGTGCGGCTTTAACTTAGGCGAGGTCTGCGATACGACGATCGCCTTCCTCAAAAATCCCGAGGTGCGCATCAGCGAGACGCTGCTCGCGCCCGATTTTCCCACCGGCGGCGAGGTGCTGTACGACCCGCGCGTCATCGAGGATATCTACAATACCGGCCGCGGCGGTGTGAAGGTGCGCGCCCGCTGGCGATACGACAAGAAGGAAAATCTCATCGAAATTTACGAGATCCCCTACACCACCACGAGCGAGGCCATCATGGATAAGGTCGCCGAGCTCATCAAAGCGGGCAAGGTCAAGGAAATTTCGGACATGCGCGATGAGACCGACCTCTCCGGTCTCAAGCTGACGATCGACTTAAAGCGCGGAGCGGACCCCGACAAGCTCATGCAGAAGCTCTTTAAGTCCACGACGCTTCAGGATACGGCGTCGTGCAACTTCAATGTGCTCATCGGCGGCATGCCGCGCGTGATGGGCGTGCGCGAGCTGCTGGAGGAATGGTGCGCGTGGCGGACGGAGAGCGTCAAGCGGCGCGTGTACTTCGTGCTCAAAAAACGGCAGGACAAGCTTCACCTCTTAAAGGGTCTCAAAAAAATCCTGCTCGACATCGACAAGGCCATCGAGATCATCCGCGAGACGGAGAAGGAAGCGGACGTTGTGCCGAACCTGATGATCGGCTTCGGCATCGACCAGATCCAGGCAGAATATGTCGCCGAGATCAAGCTGCGCAACATCAACCGCGAGTATATCTTGAAGCGCGTGGAAGAAACGGCTTCTCTGGAGTCGGAGATCGAAGATCTTGAGGATACGCTCGCGCGTCCCTCGCGCATCCGCAAAATCATCGTGAGCGAGCTTGAAGAAGTACGTAAGAAGTACGCCGAACCCCGCCGCACCGGTATTCTCTACGACTATGCCGAGGACACGGACGCGGAGGAGGACGCGATTGAGGATTATCCCGTCACGCTCTTTTTGTCGCAGCAGGGCTACTTCAAAAAGATCACGCCGCAGTCGCTGCGCATGTCCGGCGAGCAGAAGTTCAAGGAGGACGATGCGCTCAGCGTGAGCGTGGAGAGCAGCAATGCCGCCGAGCTGATGTTCTTCACCGACCGCGCGCAGGTCTACAAGACGCGCGCGAGTGACTTTGCAGACGGCAAGGCGAGCCTGCTCGGCGACTATCTGCCCTCAAAGCTTGGCATGGACGAGGGAGAGAGCGTTATGGGCATGGTGCTGCCGGGCGATTACAGCGGCTATATGCTCTTCTTCTTTGAAAACGGTAAGGCCGCCAAGGTGGAGCTTTCCGCCTACAAGACGATGTCGAACCGCCGCCGCCTGACCGGCGCTTACAGCGACAAGAGCCCGCTCAAAGCGCTGCTGCACCTCAAAGAAGACCGCGAGATCGCCGTTTATTCGACCGAGCCGCGCGTACTCATCGTCAATACGGCGCTGCTCGGCGTGAAGACCACACGCACAACGCAGGGCGTCGCGCTTTTGACGCTCAAAAAGAAGTACACGCTCGATGCGGTCCGCTTCCCCGAGGAGACCGGTATCACCGATCTTGCCCGCTATCGCGGACGCAGCATTCCGGCAACGGGCGCACTGCTCAAAACGGAGGACAGCGACGATAAACAGCTGTCGCTGATTTGAAAAAGACAACAAATGGTTGAGAGAGAAGAGAAGTTATGAAGAAAACAAAAGTTTGTGATCAGGTACGCAGTTATCTCATCATCACGCTGGCCTGCGTGATGTACGCACTGTCCTTTGACTGGTTCTATGCGCCCAACGACTTTACCATCGGCGGGTTTACCGGTATTTCGCAGATCATCAATTTTTTTATCCCGGTGCTGCCGGTCGGTGTGATGATCATTGTGCTCAATGTGCCGCTGTTCGGCGCGGGCCTCAAGAAATTCGGCTTTGCCTTTCTGATGAAGTCCATCTACACGATGGCGCTCAGCTCGGTGCTCATCGATGTCATCGCCGCCCTCTATGAGTTTTCACCGATGGATCCGCTGCTTGCCTGTCTCTATGGCGGCGTGACGCTCGGCATCGCTTCGGGACTTTTGTTCCGCGAGGAGGCGACCACGGGCGGCTCGGAGCTTGGCGCGTGGATCCTGCGCTCACGCATCGAGGGATTCTCTATCGGCAATATCTGCCTCGGCATCGACCTGACGATCATCATGATCTACGCCTCGGTGTTCAAGAGCCTGAACAATGCCCTCTACGGTGCGCTCGCGCTTTATATCACGACCAAGGTGCTCGATCTGGTCGTTTACGGACAGAACACGGCGAAGCTTGCCTATATCATCAGCAACAAGTATGAAGAGATCATGCGCGAGATGATCAAGCTCGACAAGGGCGTGACGCTCCTGCACGGCAAGGGCGGCTACACGGGAGAAGACCGCCCGCTGCTGCTGTGCGCGGTGCATAACAAGGAAGCCGTGATGATCAAGCGCTTTATCAAGGAACTGGATCCCGATGCCTTCTTCATCGTCTGCGACGCAAGCGAGGTGCTGGGCGAGGGCTTCGGCCAGTATAACCCCAAGGGACTTTAAGAAAAGAGATAAGTTGCTTTTCAGGAGGTGCGATCATGGATTTTACAATGGTTCGAAAGAATCTCAAAGAGCGCGGCTTTGCTGTGTCGACCTTTGCAACGGCAAAGGAAGCGGCGGACTATCTCAACGCGCAGATCGACCGTTCGAGTGTGTCCTTCGGCGGCAGCATGACGCTCTCGCAGATGGGACTTTTTGAGAGCCTCGGTGCGCACAACACGATGTACAGCCACTGGAACGTGCCGGAGGGAATGAATGCGGAAGAGGTGCTGAGAAACGCTTCGACCTGCGAAAACTATCTCCTCTCGGCAAACGGCCTTGCCGAGACGGGCGAGATCATCAACATCGACGGCACGGGAAACCGCGTGTCCTCGTCGCTCTACGGCCACAAGAAGGTGTGGTTCGTCGTCGGCAGCAACAAGCTCGCACCGACCTATGACGAGGCGCTCTGGCGCGCCCGCAACATCGCCGCGCCGAAAAACGCGCAGCGCCTCGGCGTGAAAACGCCCTGCGCCGTAAAGGGCGACCGCTGTTACGACTGCAAGAGCCCACAGCGCATCTGCCGCGGCCTTGTTGTGCTGTGGGAAGCCGTCAAGGGCTGCGAAACGGAAGTCGTGCTCGTCGACGAAGCGCTCGGCTACTGAGAAAAACAAAATGCGCGAAAAGGGGGCGGCCGCCGTGCGCCAAAAAGGGATACTGCTTTTGCTGACACTCTGCCTGATGCTTTCGGGCTGCGGCGGCAACGTTGTGCTTGAACGCAGTTACAGCGTTTCTGCGCCGCACAGCGAGGTCTACTGGGAAAACGAGGGCGCGGACACCCTGCGCGCCGACAGTTATCAGGATCTGGTCAATGCGCTGCTGCTGCTCCTTGGCGAGCACAGCAAGGATGGCATCGTGCGTTTTTACAGCGGGGACGATGCTGCGGCCATGGCTGAGCAGGCCTGCAAGGAAGTGCAGGAGGAAACGGCGCTGGGCGCCTACCTTCTTGACTACATCAGCTATACCGACGCGCAGGAGCGCGGCTATTACGAGATGCGCGTGCGCATGGGGTACCGCCGCACGGCGGAAGAGCAGGCGGCCATCGTTACCGCTACCAGTACCGAGGCATTGCCTGACCTTTTGCGCCTGACGGCGAAGGAAGGCGTGGTCAACCGCATCGCCATGCGCTTTACCTATTTCACGGCAGATCGCAGCGGCGTCCGTGACATGGTGAAGCAGGTGCAGGGCGAGATCGAACCCGGTTTCACACAGCCGTGGCAGGTGAACTTCTATCCCGATACCGACGATGCCGGTATCGTAGAGGTCGTGCTGCGGGAGAACTGAACACAACAAGAAAAGAGCCTGAACATTTGTTCAGGCTCTTTTGATCTTATTGGAGGAAGGAGGCGAAAATGCTCAGGAGAGGATCGCGCGGTCGTTGGCAAATTCATCGCCGCTTGCCTTGGTGAACTGCTCGAGAAGGTCGGGCACGGTGAGATTTTTCTTTTCCTCGCCCGCAATGTCGAGAATGATGTGCCCCTCGTGCAGCATGATGAGACGGTTGCCGTACTGAATGGCGTCGCGCATGTTGTGCGTGATCATCATGGTGGTGAGCTGACCCTCGCGCACGATGCGGTCGGTCAGCTCCATGACCTTGGCGGCGGTTTTGGGGTCGAGCGCGGCGGTGTGCTCGTCGAGCAGCAGGAGCTTGGGGCGCTTGAGCGTTGCCATCAGCAGCGTGAGCGCCTGACGCTGGCCGCCCGAGAGCGTCGACACCTTGGTGGCAAGGCGGGACTCAAGACCGAGACCGAGACCACCCAAAAGCTCTCGGTACTGCTCGCGCTCTTCCTTTGTCACGCCCCAGGAAAGCCCGCGCCGCTGCCCGCGGCGGGCGGCAAGGGCGAGGTTTTCTTCGATCTGCATCGAGGGGGCCGTGCCCATCATCGGATCCTGGAACACGCGGCCAATGAAGGCGGCGCGCTTGTGCTCGGGAAGGTTCGTTACGTCTGCGCCGTCGATCAGCACCTTACCGGAATCGACAAAGAACGTGCCGGCGGTGGCGTTGAGCATCGTGGACTTGCCTGCGCCGTTGCCGCCGATGACGGTGACGAAGTCGCCGTCGTTGAGCGTGACACTCAGGCCGCTGAGGGCGGTCTTTGCGTTGATCGTGCCGGGGTTGAAGGTCTTATAGAGTTCCTTGAGTTCAAGCATGTCCGTTGCCTCCGTTCTTTGCACTTTGGGGCTGCACCTTATGGCGGAACATCTTGCTCTTCCAGTAGGGAATGGCAAGGAAGATCGCCACGATCAGCGCGGTGATGAGCTTTAAGTCATTGGTGTTGAGACCGAGCTGGAGCACGATCTGCAGCACGATGTAATAGATGATCGCGCCGATGGAAACAGCGAAGAGCTTGAGACCGAAGTTCATAAAGACCTTGCCGAAGATGACCTCGCCGATGATGACGGCGGCAAGGCCGATGACGATCGCGCCGCGGCCCATGTTGATGTCGCTCGAGCCCTGATACTGCGCGAGCAGCGCGCCCGAAAGAGCGACAAGACCATTGGAGAGCATCAGGCCCAGCACGATGTTGGAGTTCGTGTTGATGCCCTGTGCGCGCGCCATGTTGGGGTTCGCGCCCGTGGCACGCAGGGAGCTGCCCTTCTCCGTGCCGAAGAACCAGTACAGCGCCGCGATGACCGCGACGGTGAAGATCAGCAGCAGCGGCAGCGGATTTTTGAGCGACAGCTCGCGCACATAGCGCTGCGAGAGCAGCAGGGGATACTTATCGACACTCAGCGCCTGGTTTGCCTTGCTGTCCATGATGCGCAGATTGATCGAATACAGCGCAAGCTGCGTGAGAATACCGGCGAGAATGGCCGGGATACCGCAGCGTGTGTGGAAAAGACCGGTGATGAAACCGGCAAGCATGCCGGCGAGCATCGCGCACAGCAGGGCGAGCCAGGGGTTGAAGCCGCCGCGGATCAGCATGACGCACACAGCGCCGCCGGTTGCAAGCGAACCGTCGACCGTCAGATCCGCCACATCTAAAATGCGGAAGGTGATGTAAACGCCGATGGCCATAATGCCCCAGGCAAGACCCTGCGCGGCTGCGCCGGGCAGCGCGTTCATCAGCGATGAAAGGAAACTCATGGGTTTTCTCCTCCTAATTTTTGTTGCAGGCAGGAGCGGCAGCTCCCGCTCCTGCCTGCGTGGGGAATGATCAGTCTTCGATGGCGGTGTAGCCGTCGAGCGGCTCAATGCCGAGGGTTTCACACATGGTGGGGTTGTACTTTGGTGTGGCCTCGGTGAACTCGATGGGCATCTCAGAGATGTTGGCCTCACCGGTGAGGATCTTGGCGGCCATCTTGCCGGTGGTCACGCCGAGGTCGTAGTAGTTGATGGAGAGCGTTGCCACGCCGCAGCCCTTGCAGATGCCCTCTTCGCCGCAGATGGCGGGCACGCCTGCCGGAACGAGGATATTTGCGATAGCCTCAGTGTTGGAGGCGGCGGTGTTGTCGGTGGGGACATAGACAACATCTGCATAGTCGGCAGCGGACTGCGTGACGGAAGCGACGTCGTTCGTGTCGGTGAAGGCAAATTCCTTCGTCTCAATGCCCTTGGCAGAGAGGCACTTGGCGACCTCTTCAATCTGGTAGCGGGAGTTGGGCTCGCCAGAGCAGAACAGCAGCGCGACCTTCTTGGCCTCGGGGAACCACTCGGTGATCATGTTTGCCTGCGCCTCAAGGTCGGCAAGGTCGCTCGTGCCGGAGATGTTGCCGCCGACCGTGCCGTCAAAGTCATCAATGTCGAGGGCAACGCCGTAAGCGGTGATCGAGGTGCCGAGAATGGGGATATCGCTCGTGGCGGCAGCGGCGGCGGTCAGCGCGCCGGTGGCGTTCGCCATGATGAGGTCGACCTTGTCGGAGACAAAGCCGTTGACGATGGTAGAGCAGTTGGCGCTGTCGCCGGAAGCATTCTTGGTCTGGAATTCGACCTCGCCGGGCAGCGCCTCGTTCAGCGCGTCGATGAAGCCCTGCGTGGCGGCGTCAAGCGCCTCGTGCTGTACGAGCTGGCAGATGCCGACAGTGTACTTCGTGCCTTCACCGTCGGTGCTGCCCTGATTGTCGTCCTGCGCGGCCTTGTCGCCGCAGCCGGTCAGACCCAGGCTCATGCTGAGAACGAGGGAGAGAGAGGCAAAGAGAGAAACGATACGTTTGGTGTTCATGCTTTTTTTCCTCCAATTTTTTATTTGTTGTGAAAATAAGAAAACCCACTGTACGGACTTGTGGTCCATACGGCGGGTTTTTTAACGCAACTCTGATCGAAGTGACCTTTCAGTGTTGGTGGAAACCGTTCAGTTACGGGCATCACAAATCGCTCTTACTTTTTTCTTGCAATAAAAGTAAGAGTAATAATAGCGATATACGTTGCTGCAAACGGCTTTCATCATCTGCTCAAGATCCTTTCTAAAAGATGTTTGTAATATAGCACACACAAAAGTGGCCGTCAAGGGCATTTTTATCCAAAAAGCGCCAATATCAGACGTGACTTGGGGACGAGAATGTCAAAAGTATGAGTTTTCCATTAGGAATTGGCATGGGTGTGCTCGCAAAGCTCATTGATCTTCTGCTGCAAGGCCTTGAAGTCCTCGAAAGTCTCCGGGCGGCGGCGCGGGTCGCGCAGCAGCGCCGCGGGGTGGTAGACGGCCATCATCTGAATGCCGCTCTTTTCAAACCACTGCCCGTGTTCGCGCGTGATCTTGAAGTCGGGCTTGATGATGCGCATGGCCGCGATGCGCCCGAGGCAGACGATGATCTTCGGGCGCAGGAGTGCTGCCTGACGGCGGAGATAGCCGATACAGGCCTCCTGCTCCACGCCGAGCGGATCCCTGTTTTCGGGCGGGCGGCATTTGACGATATTTGCGATGTACACATCGTCGCGCTTCAGGCCGATGATCTCAAGCATATCGTCGAGCAGGTGTCCCGCGCGGCCGACAAACGGCTCGCCCTGCGCATCTTCGTTCGCGCCGGGGCCTTCACCGATGAATAAAACCTCAGCATTTTGGCTGCCGACGCCAAAGACAACGTTTGTGCGCGTTTCCCACAGCGAGCATTCGCGGCAATTTTTGCACTCGTGTTCCAGAGCTTCCCAGGTATCAGGCATAATGATGTTCTCCTGTCGATTTTTTGCTATTTTACCATGATTCCCCGCGCATTGCAACGCGCGCAGAGCGCATTTTTCCTGCCGCTGCGACCATACTGAGAAAAAAGACCGCGGAGGAATGCATGGAATTTATCTGGTATTGGTTTGCTTACAGCTTTTTGGGATACTGCCTTGAAAAACTTTTTGCCGCGGCGACGCGGTCAAAGCACTGGCTGCGGCGCTGCTTTGTCTTTCTGCCGCTTTGCCCGGTGTACGGTTTTGCCATGCTTGCGATTTTGCTGCTGGGAGCGGAGGACTTGCCCGGCGCATGGGAGCAGCTTCTGCTCGGGACGCTTGTGTCGACGAGTGTGGAGTACGCTGTGCACTGGACATACGAAAAGCTGTTTGCCGTGCGCTTCTGGGATTATTCCGCAACAAAATGCGACGTGAACGGGCGCATCTGTCTGCCGTTTTCCCTCTGCTGGGGCGTGCTGACCCTGCTTGCCGTGCGGTATGTGCAGCCGGTTCTTGCGGATTTTGCGGCGCAGCTTTCGGAGGCGGCGGCGCTGCCTGCGGTTTTCTTCACCATGTTCGACGGCGTTTTGTCCGCGCGCGTCCTGCTTCTGACGCACGACATCGACGCGCTGACGCCGCGCACACTCGTAACGATAAGCAGGCGAACCGCCTGACGGTTCGCCTGCTTGACGTTATAAGTGCTTCTCGATCCAGTTCCAGATGTCGTTGTATACCACCGCACGGCAGTCCTCGTTCAGGATTTCGTGCCGCAGCCCCCGGTAGAGTTTGATCTCCACATCGCGCACACCGGCGCGGCGGAAGGCGTTGTACGCGCGCCTTACGCCCTTGCCCATCTCACCGACGGGGTCGCGGTCGCCGGAGATAAAGAGAATAGGGGTGTTGAGATTCATCGAGTTGATGTTCTTCTGCGCGCTGACAAAGCGGATACCGCCGAGCATTTCATAGAAGAGACCGATGCTCGTCTTCTGCCCGCAGAGGGGGTCGGCGATGTAGGCATCAACATTATTGTCGCTCGCGCTCAGCCAGTCGAGCGATGTGCGGTTGGGCGCGAAAGCCTTGTTGTACGCGCCGAAGGCGAGATCCTCCACGCGCGGGGAATGCGCCTTGAAGCCGTGGCGCTTGCCTGCGGCCTTGGCGATGGCGCGCCCGCCTGCAACGACTGCGGGGGATTGGTGTCCCGTGCCCATGATGATGGCGGCGTCTACGGTGCCGGGATAGCGAATGAGGTAGGTGCGCGTCAGGAAAGAGCCCATCGAATGTCCCATGAGGAAATAGGGAACGTCGGGATATTTTTCCTTTGTGCGGCAGCGCAGGGCGTACATATCGTCCACCACGTGCTTCCAGCTGTTATGAGGGCCGAAGTAAAGCGTCTCGGCGTCCTTTTCCGCGGAGAGACCGTGGCCGAGGTGATCGTTTGCCACCACGACAAAGCCGTGCTCGGTCATAAATTCGGCGAAGGGGGCGTAGCGCATGCCATATTCCGCCACGCCGTGCGCGATTTGTAAAACGCCGATGATCTCATGCCCCTCGGGGGTCCACTCCGCTGCGTGAATGCGCGAGGAACCGTCCGACGAGGAAAAGTAAAATTCCCTGCAAATAGCCATGGCGTAAAATCCTCCTGCATGGTATAATCACAATAACTTTACTACCTTAGTATAGCATAAAACCGTGCAAAGGGACAAGGGGGTATCTTCATGCAGCGGTATATTTTGGCGCTCGATCAGGGAACGACCAGCTCACGTGCCATTCTTTTCGGACGCGACGGCAGCGTCGCAGGCTACGCACAGCAGACGTTCCGGCAGCATTATCCGCAGCCGGGGTGGGTCGAGCACGACCCGAACGAGATCTGGGAGAGCGAACGCGCTGTCGCCGCGCAGGCGCTGCGCAAAGCAGGCCTTGGCCGCGAGATCGCGGCCATCGGCATTACGAACCAGCGCGAAACAACGATCCTGTGGGATCGCGCGACCGGTGAACCGATCTATAATGCCATCGTCTGGCAGTGCCGCCGCACGGCGGACATTGCGGATGCGCTGCGCGAAAAGCGCGGTGTGAGCGAGTTGGTGGCAGAGAAAACGGGACTTCAGATCGACGCCTATTTCTCCGCGACGAAGATCAGATGGCTGCTCGATCATGTTCCCGGCGCGCAGGAGCGCGCTGCACGCGGCGAGCTGCTGTTCGGCACGGTGGAAACGTGGCTCATCTGGAAGCTGACGGGCGGCAAGGTGCACGTGACGGACTATTCCAACGCAAGCCGCACGATGCTCTTCAATATCCACACGCTTTCGTGGGACGAAGAGCTCTGCGCGCTTTTGGATATTCCAATGGATATTCTGCCGCGTCCGGTGTCAAATTCCGAGGTTTACGGGACGGTGGCAGAGGGGATCGAAGGTCTTGAGGCACTCGCGGGCGTGCCGATCTGCGGCGCAGCGGGCGACCAGCAGGCGGCGCTCTTCGGTCAGGGCTGCTTTACGCGCGGACAGGCCAAAAACACCTACGGCACGGGCTGTTTCACGCTGATGAATATCGGCGATACGCCGGTGCGCTCGCGCGCGGGACTGGTGACGACCGTGGGCTGGAACATCGGCGGCGAAACGACCTACGCGATCGAGGGCAGCGTTTTCAACGCGGGTTCGGCCATTCAGTGGCTGCGCGACGAGCTGAAGATCATCTCGACCTCGCACGAGTGCGATACGCTGGCAGAGAGCGTGAGCGATACGGGCGGGATCTACCTTGTGCCCGCCTTCACCGGCCTTGGCGCGCCGTACTGGGATATGTATGCGCGCGGCTGTGTTGTCGGCATCACGCGGGGCACGACGAAGGCGCATTTTGCCCGCGCGGTGCTCGAATCCATCGCCTATCAGGTCACTGACCTGATGACCGCCATGCGGCAGGACGCGGGCTGCGAGATCTCGGGCCTGCGTGTGGACGGCGGCGCAAGCGTCAGCGATCTGATGATGCAGTTTCAGGCAGACCTTCTGCGCATTCCGGTCGACCGCCCCACGATGGTCGAAACGACGGCATTCGGTGCAGCGTCGCTTGCGGGACTGGCCGCGGGCGTGTGGAAGGATCTTGACGAGCTGCGCGCTCTGCGCCGCAGCGAACAGGTCTTCTCTCCCGTGCGCGCGCAGTATGAGTGCGAGGAGCTGTATCGCGGCTGGAAGCGCGCCGTGGGTTGCGCGCAGGGCTGGGTGGAGAAAAAATAGCACATCGTCATAAAAAGTTAATACTTTTATTAAAAATTATCCATTGAAATGCACGGCCCGGTAGCTTATACTTACAGTACCAAGCCAAAGTGAAAGGTTTGAAAGGAGAAGAGAATATGGAATTCTTAGACAACTTCGGTAAGAAGGTTCAGGATGTTGCTTTCATCGCTGCCGAGAAGGCGCAGCAGGTCGCGGCTGTTGCCAGCGAAAAGGCGAGCATCGTTGCGGATAAGGCAAAGACCGAATATGAGATGGCGGCTGAGCGCCGCAGCATGGACAAGAACTACCGCGCCATCGGCGAGTGGTATGTTTCCGCACTCGAGGGCGACGCGCCCGAGGCGGTCGCTGACATTGTTGCGGCGATCAAGAACTCTCAGGATAAGCTCGCGGCCTATGAGGCTGCCAAGGCGGAGGCCGCCGCGGCCAAGGCTGAGGCTGCCGCTGCCAAGAAAGCAAAAGAGCCTGTCATCGAGGTGACCATCGAGAAGAAAACCGATGCGGCAGAGCCTGTCGCGGAAGAAAACGACTGCGCTCCCTGCGAGGAAGTGCCTGCACAGGAGGAACCTGCTGCGGACGAGGAACCCAAGGAAAACTAAATCCTGAAACGAAAGGCGGCGCAGCACTCGCTGCGCCGCCTTTCCTGTTTGAACGCAGCGTCTGGTCTGCATAATTTGTTTTTGTTTGATTATATGAATAATACCAGCGAGCGGTATAATACGAGCAACAACCAAAACAAAGGAGCATTTGACCATGAGTGATAAGAAGATCAGAAAGCTTGTCCTTGCCGCTTTGCTTGCGGCGCTTGTCTGCGTGGCGACGATGGTCGTCCAGATCCCTTCTCCGATGCAGGGCTATGTGAATTTAGGCGACTGCTTCGTGCTGCTCTCGGGCTGGCTACTCGGCCCCTGGTACGGCTTTGCGGCGGGCGGCATCGGCTCGATGCTGGCGGATCTCTTCCTCGGCTACGGCCACTATGCGCCCGGCACGTTCGCCATCAAGGGACTTGTGGCGCTCGTCGCCGCGCTGGTATATAAAAAGATGGGCCGCACGCAGGTGTCCCGCATCGTCGGCGGCGTTGTGAGCGAGATCGTGATGGTGCTGGGCTATTTCGGCTATGCGTCGCTTCTTCTCGGCAAGGGGCTTGCCGCTGCGGCGAGTATTCCCGGCAATATTTTCCAGGGTACGGTCGGTCTCGTGGTCGGCGTGCTGCTGGTCGCGGTGCTGGAACGCGCCAAGGTGACGGAGAAGCTTGCATAAGCAAAACAACATGTTAAAGAGGTGTCAGGTCATGGCGGGAATCGTACATGAGGTAGAAAATCATCGTCTGGTAGAGCAGGCGGAGCAGGAGGCGGCGGAATGCGCGCGCCAGCTGGCGGAGGCGGCGCATCTGCGCCGCGGGCAGATCGTTGTTGTCGGGTGCAGCACGAGTGAGGTCGTCGGGCACCAGGTCGGCAGCTGGTCAACGCCGGAGGTGGCACAGGCGATCTTCCGCGGGCTGTCCGGTGTGTTTTCGCCCATGGGGGTGTATATTGCCGCCCAATGCTGCGAGCATCTCAACCGCGCGCTCATTGTGGAGCACGAGGCGGTGCCGGGCGGCGAGATCGTCAACGTCCTGCCGCAGCCCAAGGCGGGCAGTTCCTTTGCAACGGCGGCCTATGAGGCGTTCCGCCACCCCGTGGCGCTCGAGGAGATCCGCGCCGACGCGGGGCTTGACATCGGCGGCACGCTGATCGGCATGCATCTGAAAAAAGTGGCTGTTCCCGTGCGCTTGAAGCAGAATCGCATCGGTCAGGCCATCGTGCTGGCCGCGCGGACGCGCCCCAAATTCATTGGCGGCGAGCGCGCGATCTATGATGAGTCGCTCAAAGAAGGTTATCCTGATTTTGTCGATTGATAGCAACAGAAAATGCGAGATACCCGTTTTCTCGGGTATCTCGCATTTTCGTTATTCTCTGCGGTGCTCTCAGGCGAGGAAGCCCTTGAGGATCGTATCCTCGGCCTCTTCCTCGGTGAGTCCCAGGGTTTGGAGCTTCAAGAGCTGATCGCCCGCGATCTTGCCGATGGCAGCCTCGTGGATGAGCTGCGCGTCGGTCGAATTGGCGCTGATGGCGGGGACGGATTCGATCGTTGCCTTGCCCATGATGATCGAATCGCACTGCACGTGGCCGAAGCACTTGTTGTTGCCCACGACCACGGGGCGAAAGACCTGCTTGGACTCGTCCTGCGCAACAGAGCGGGAAATGACGCGGCCGCGGGAGTCCTCGCCGTTGAGTTCGATCTCCATGTCGCTTTCGGCAAGCTGCTTGCCATGCGTCAGCAGTCTTTCGGTGACGATGGCCTCGGCGCCCTTGCCGCAAACGATCTTCGTCTTGCGCACGGTGGAGTCGATGCCGCGGATCTGAACGGTCTCCATCTGGATGCTTGCACCCTCGTCGAGGTAGACGACCGTAGTGGGGTTCATCACACGCGCACCGATGCCGTCGCCCTCGCCGTAATGCTTTTCCGTGTAGCGCACGTGGGAATTCTTGGAGATATAAAAGGTGTGGATACCGTCGTGACGGCTCTCGTTACAGCCGGAGTTGTGGATGCCGCAGCCTGCGACGATGTCCACATCACAGTTTTCGCCGACGTAAAAGTCATTGTAGACCATTTCGGTCACGCCGCTTTTGCTGATGATGACGGGAATGTGGCACTGCTCGCCCTTTGTGCCGTCCTTAATGCGGATGACGATGCCGCTCTTGCCCTCCGGCTGCGGGTCGATGGCGATATGCTCGGTGGACTGGCGCGCCTCGCATCCGCTGTCCTTTCGGATGTTGAACGCGCCGACGGGTTTGCCCGTCAGGTCGGCGATCTTTTCAAGCAGGGAAGCGTCGATTTCGGTGATCATATTGTGTACTACCTCCTTACTTGTTCAGCACCGGGCAGGAGCCCAGCGTATCCGCCATGATGAGCGGGAAAATTTCCTTTGTGCTGCCGCGATGCATCAGCTCGCCGCCGCCCACGACGACGATCTCATCGGCCAGCTGAATGATACGCTCCTGATGGGAGATGATGATCATTGTGGCAGTCTCCTGACGGCGCAGCTGCTCGAAGGTCTCGGTCAGGCGCGCGAAGCTCCAGAGGTCGATGCCGGCTTCCGGCTCGTCGAAGATCATCAGCTCGCTGCCGCGGGCAAGCAGCGTTGCGATCTCAATGCGCTTGACCTCGCCGCCGGAGAGGGAAACGTCCACCTCGCGGTCGAGGTAGTCGTTGGCGCAGAGGCCCACCTGCGTGAGGTATTTGCAGCACTTGTCCTTGCTGAGGTTTTCGTCGCCCGAGGCAATGGTCAGAAGGTTGCGCACCGTGATGCCCTTGAAGCGCGGCGGCTGCTGAAAGCCGTAGCTGATGCCGAGGCGCGCGCGCTCGGTGATGCCGAGATGCGTGATGTCCTGGCCGTTGAAGAGGATCTGGCCGCCCGTCGGCGTGACAAGGCCCATGATGATCTTGGCAAGCGTGGTCTTGCCGCCGCCGTTGGGGCCGGTAAAGACGATAAGCTTGCGGTCGGGAATGTCGATGGAAATGTCCTTCAAGATCGTCTGCTCCCCTTCGGGAGAAGAGACGGTATAGGTGATGTGCTTCAGTTCCAGCATGAAAAGAAGACCTCCTTACAGAAACTGCCGTTGGAGTATTCTTAGCTTAACGCCTGCGGCAGAAAATGAAAAGTTGCAAATGCAACAAAATGTACAAAAATACAAAACAAATGTAGTTTACCAGAAAAATGGGAAAAAATCAACGAGCGGGGTGCGATTTTTGAGATTTCTTTTTCCGGGAGGAAAAGAAGAAAAAAGCAGCCGGCACACAGAGACGCGGCCGGCATAGAATGGGGCGAGAATTGTTCGGGAAGGGGAAGGAGAATATGATCGAGCAAAAAAATCCGTCCGTCTATGACTACGACGCTTGCCGCGCACTGTGGCAGCGCGTTTCGCCGTCGGAGGATCCATATCCCGCGGCGGAAGAGGTGGGCACGCAGAGCGGAGAGCTTTCGCTCCCAGGGGCGGAGGGGGATCCCTGCTGCATGGGAACGGAGGCGGCGGATTCCGTCGAGGTGCTGCAAGGCTTTCTGCGCGAGGAACTGGGCGACGCGCAGGTCTACGCCTATCTTGCCGCAAACCTGCCGCGGCGCGAGACCGCGCGCCTTTTCCGCGCGCTCAGCGAGGAGGAAAAGCGCCATGCGCGCGACCTTGCTGCCGCGATCTACCTGATCACCGGAAAGCCCTACTGCCCGCGCGTATGCGTTGAAAGACCGGATATGGGCGATCTCTGCGCGCTGCTGCGCGCCCTTTACCACGGTGAGGCCTGCGCGGGCTACAACTACGCCCGCGCGGGGGAAGAAACGCTCGATCTATGCCTGGGAAAGCTCTTTGCGGCGATGAGTGCAGACGAATACCGCCACGCGGAGACGCTGCTGAAGCTTCTCGGGCGAAAAATGAACATTTGAAAAAAGAACCGGGACAGAGAGTGCTCTCTGTCCCGGTTTGCTCATTCGATGGAGATGATATAGTAGTAGACCGGCTGGCCGCCGCAGATGAGGTTGATCTCGGCGTCCGGGCACTTGTGGGTGAAGATGTCGCACGCCTTGTGCGCGTCCTCTTCCGCCACATCTTCGCCGTAAAAGACGGTGATGAACTCTGCCCCGCGGGACGCGGCCTCGTCGGCAAGACCGCCGAGCAGCGCGGAAACATCGCGGTCGGTGCCGTGAAGCTTCCCGTCGAGCAGCGCGAGATAGTCGCCCTCGTGAATGTCGAAACCGTCGAAATCGGAGTTGCGCGCGGCGTAGGTGATCTGCGCGGTGGAAACGTTCTGCGCCGCGTCCGTCATTGCCTTTGCAATGGCGTCAGCGTCGCTCATGTCGGGATCGACCGCCATCATCGCGCTTACGCCCTGTGGAATGGAGGCGGTGGGAATGACAACGACGTTTTTCTCCGTTAGACCCATGCACTGCTGCGCGGCCATAATGATGTTTTTGTTGTTCGGCAGGACGAAAACGGTGCGCGCGGGAACCTTCCGGATCTCCCTGAGAATGCTCTCGGTCGAGGGATTCATGGTCTGCCCGCCGCTGATGACGCCGTCCGCGCCAAGGTCGGTAAAGACGCTGGCAAGTCCGTCGCCGGCGCAGACGGCAAGGAAGCCGTAGTCCTTTTCGGGTGCAGCCTCTTCGCTGTTGTCCTCCTGCCCGGCAGCCTCCAGCTCCTGCTCAATGGCATCGAGATCGTCGGTAGACTGGGCCGTGCCGCCGGCGGCAAGCTGCTGCGCCTGTGTGCGCATGTTCTCGATCTTGGCAAGCTCGAGCGTGCCGTACTTCTGCGCTTCGCTCAGCGCTTCGCCCGGAATGTCGGTGTGGACGTGAACCTTGAAGGCCTCGTCGTCCTCGCCGATGACGAGCGAATCGCCGATGCCGTCCAAAAATCTGCGGAACGGCTCAATGCTGCGTCCGCTCTTGCGGACGATGAACACGGTGTCGAACGTGAAGGTGATGTCTTCTTCGGAAAGCATGGCAAAATCCGCCTTTTCCTGCGTGTCTTCCGCTGTGAGCTCGGGACGCTCTTCGCCGCGAAGCGCACTGAGCATGCCGCCGAGAATGAGCAGGAAACCCTTGCCACCGGCATCGACTACGCCCGCCTTTTTGAGAACGGGGTTCATGTCGGTCGTCTGCGCGAGCGTGATCTCGCCCTGGGCGATGGCCTGCTCGAGCACATACTCGACGCTGTTCTGCTCCTCTGCCGCGCTCGCGGCGCGCTCGGCGGCGAGACGCGAAACGGTCAGGATCGTGCCCTCGGCGGGCTTCATCACGGCGTTGTACGCCGCGGCGACGCCCTCCTGCATTGCGGCGGCGAAGGCCGCGCCGTCGGCTTCCTTGCAGCCCTTGAGCTCCTTGGAGATGCCGCGGAAGAGAAGCGACAGAATGACGCCGGAGTTGCCGCGTGCGCCGCGCAGCAGCGCGGAGGCGGTGACGGAGGCGGCCTGATCGACCGTGGCAGGCTCAATCTTCTTGAGTTCCTGCGCCGCGGTCTGAATGGTGAGGCTCATGTTCGTGCCGGTGTCGCCGTCAGGAACGGGAAATACGTTTAAGTCGTTGATGGCTTGTTGTGCCTGTGCGATGGAGACGGTGCCGAAGAGCAGCATCTCCTTAAACATGGCACCATTGATGGTATCGTGCATGGGATGATGTCCTCCTCGATTTTACAGATTCATGCTGTCAACGCAAACGTCGACACTGCGGATGCTCGCGCCGGTGTTTTCGCTGACCATATAGCGAACCTGATTGATAATGGAGCGGCACACGGCGGCGATGTTCACGCCGTGCTCCACAACAATGTGCAGCTCAATGGAAATGTCCCCTTCTTCGTGGGGAATGATGCGCACGCCCTTGCTCATCGCCTCGCGGCGCAGCAGGTGGACAAGCCCGTCCGTCATGGAGCGGAAGGCCATGCCCTTGACGCCGAAGCAGCTTGTGGCGGCAGCGCCGGTGATATTCGACAGGGCGGCATCGGAAATGCTGATCTCGCCCTTTTCGGTGTGTAGCCTGATCATGGAAGATACTCCTTTCTCCCTGGTCGATAAAATGTGACCATATTACTACTCCATACCATTATATACGAAGCGTGCGGGAATAACAAGAGAAAATATTTTGCGGAAAATGTGGGAAAATGTCAGAGTGTCTATTGAAAATGAACGGAAATTCACGTATTATGGAAACCAGAGAGTATGTTGCGCCGCGACCGTCGGCGCTGTGGAGGGATAACGATGAGAGTGATCACAGGCTCGGCGCGCGGACGGCGGCTGGGCGAACTCAAGGGTATGGAGACCCGGCCGACGACCGATAAGGTCAAGGAGAGCATCTTTAATTGTATCCAGTTTGACGTGGAGAATGCGCGCGTGCTCGATCTGTTTGCGGGCACAGGGCAGCTCGGCATCGAGGCACTTTCGCGCGGAGCAAAAAGCGCACTTTTCATCGATAAGCGCGCGGACGCGGTGAAGCTCGTGCGCGAGAATCTTGCGCTGTGCCGTCTTGAGGAGAACGCGCAGGTCATCTGCGGTGACTCCGTTGCATCGCTCGGCGCACAGCGGCAGAAATTCGACATCATCTTTCTCGATCCGCCCTACGGCAGCGGCCTTCTGGAGCAGGCGATGGAGAAGATCACCTCGTTTGACATTTTATCGCCCCATGGTATAATGGTGGCGGAAAGCGCGCTGGATCAGGCGCTGCCGGCGCTTCCTGCGCCGTACAGCCTGTACCGCGAATACCGCTACGGCAAGATTAAAGTGACGATCTATCACCGCGCGGGGGAGGAAGAGGCATGAAGATCGCAGTCTTTCCCGGCTCGTTCGATCCCGTGACGATCGGGCATCAGGACATCATCGCGCGTGCGTCAAAGCTCTTCGACCGCGTGTATGTGTCCATCGTGCCGAACGGAACGAAGACGCACCCGATGTTTTCGGACGAGCAGAAGCTTGCGCTGATGCGCGCGAGCATTGAGGACTTTCCCAACGTGGAAGCCGAGCTTGGCGGCGGACTTTTGACCGACTACGCGCTCCGAAAAAACGCGCAGTTTCTTGTGCGCGGTGTGCGCAACAGCGTGGATTTTGACGCCGAGCAGCAGCTCTCGCTCATCTACCGCGATGTGTCGGAGGGGGCGCTTGAAACGGTGCTGCTCGTTGCAGAGCCGAAGTATCAGCACATCAGCTCCACGATGGTGCGCGAGATGATCAAATACGGACAAAACCTTGAAAAATATATGCCGCTGCGCGCAGCGGCGCTTGTGAAAGAATGGGGAGAAGACCATGGCGAACAATGATGTGCAGCATCTTCTGGATATGCTTTATGAGATGATCGACGGGGCGAAGAATGCGCCGCTGTCGAGCGACAGGTGCATTTTGAACCGCGATGAGGCGCTTGATCTGCTTGATGAGATCCGCGCACAGCTGCCGGTGGAGCTCGCGCGCGCGCAGGAGCTGATCCGCGCGAAGGAGGATTATGTCAAGGCTGCCAAGCGCGATGTGGAGCGCATGATGCAGCAGGCTGAGTTAGACGCGAAAGCCAAGGTCTCCGAGACTGAGGTGCTTACCGCTGCGCGTGACCGCAGCCGCGAGATCATCAAGCGCGCCGAAGATCGCAGCCGCGAGATGTACCGCGTTGCTAACGAATACACGGAAGATGCGCTGCGCCGCACCGAGGAGGCCATTCAGATGGCGCTGGCCGAGGTGCAGCAGTCCCGTTCTGACTTCCGTGCCGCATCTGTGGCGCAGATGCAGAAAAAACGCGAGGAACTGGCACAGTCTGCTGAAAAACAAGCGTAAGTACAATGAAAAATTGTCAAAAGTGACAAAAACCGACAAAATTGGTAGACATAATCTATATTTGGACACAAGAAAAAGGAGCTGCCACAAGATATTGTGGCAGCTCCTTTTTGTTCAAAATAAAAGTAGAACAAAGGTTTCAAAAGAGACGCGCGGCGGCCGCTTTTTTGCGGGAAAAAGCGGCAAAAGCCTTGAAAACGCAGGGAAATTTCTGCTTGCATTTTTTATGTGAATCTCGTATACTCAAAGCGAAGGTGGGGAAAAGTGGGGCATCATACCATGAAAATGGTTCTCTTTCCCACATGAGCATCAGGACAAGCGCGGCACGGCTTTTTCGGAAAACGGGAAAAGGCCGCGCTTTCGCGCCCCCGCGATGCCCCAAATACCAAAAAAGGAGGGAGCCGCCGTGACAGGTCAGTATCAGCATACGATCGATGCCAAGGGGCGGCTCTTTATTCCTGCGAAGCTGCGCGAGGAACTGGGCGACACGTTTTATGTCACCATGGGCATGGATTCCTGCCTGAGCGTCTATTCCGACGCTTCCTGGGCGCGCTTTACCGAAAAGTTTGAAGGTCTGCCCTACACAAAGACCAAGGCCATGCGCCCGCTCTTTGCCAATGCCGCCAAGTGCGAGCCGGATGCGCAGGGACGCATCGTGCTTCCGCAGAAGCTCAGAGCCTACGCCCATCTTGAAAAAGATGTGGTCGTGATCGGTGTGTCGAACCGCGCCGAGATCTGGAACGCGGAGAAGTGGGCAGAGATCGAGGCCGCGGAACTCAACCCCGAGAATCTGGCCGCCGTGATGGAAGAGTTGGGATTCTGATATGGAAGAGAACTACGGTCATAAGTCGGTGCTGCTGCACGAGTGCCTCGATGCGCTCGCCATCAAGCCTGACGGCATTTATGTGGACGGCACGCTCGGCCGCGCCGGCCATTCGCTCGAGATCGTGCGCCGCCTGACGACGGGCCGTCTCATTGCGCTTGACCGTGACGAGACCGCAATCGAAGCGGCAAACCGCCACCTCGGCGATTATTTGGACAAGGTCACGCTCGTCCACAGCAATTTCAGCGCGCTCGACGCTGTGCTGCACGAGCTGGGTGTCCACGGCGTGGACGGGATGCTTTTTGACCTCGGCGTTTCCTCCCCGCAGCTCGACGAAGCGCAGCGCGGTTTTTCCTACAAGCAGGACGCGCCGCTCGACATGCGCATGGACGAGTCCGCCGCACTGACGGCGCACGAGGTGGTGAACACCTGGTCCTATGAAGAGCTGCGGCGCATTCTCTTTGAATACGGTGAGGAGCGCTACGCGCCCGCCATTGCAAAGAAAATCTGCACGTACCGCGAGCAGAGAAGCATCGAGACAACGCTTGAGCTTGCAGACCTGATCCGCTCGGCGATGCCGGCGAGCGCGCTGCGCGAAAAGCAGCACCCCGCCAAGCGCAGCTTTCAGGCCATCCGCATCGCCGTGAACGACGAACTGGGCGAGCTTCCGCCGATGCTCGACGCGGCAGAGAAGAATCTCAAAAGCGGCGGACGGCTTGCGGTCATTACGTTCCACTCGCTCGAGGACCGCATTGTTAAGAAAAAGCTCCAGGAGCTTGCACAGGGCTGCATCTGCCCGCCGGAATTCCCGGTGTGCGTGTGCGGCAGAAAACCGAAGGTAAAGCTCATTACGCGAAAGCCCATCGTGTCGAACGAGGAAGAGCTTGCCGAAAATCCCCGCGCCCGCAGCGCAAAGCTGCGCGTCGCAGAAAAGTGCTGACAACAGCAAAGAATACGCAAAAGAAAGGAGATCGCCATGGCCAGCCGCAGAGAGCAGAACATGAAATACCGCCGCTACAGCGGACGAGTCAATGGCAATCTCGCTTACGATCCTGCCTACGAAGAGCGCCAGCGCAGACTGCGCCGCGAGCAGGAATATGAGCGCGAGCATCAGCGCGAAGAATTTATGCGCCCGCCGCAGCGGAAGGTGCAGAAGAAAGCTGCACCCGTCCGCCGCCAACGCGAGAAGGTCTCGCTCGGCGCACTGTGCGGCTTTGCGGCACTGGCTGCCATGGTCGCGCTGATGATCCTGTGCCGTGCGCAGCTTACCGAGATCTCTTCGCAGGTCGTTTCCGTGCAGAAGGAGATCGCTGCGCTCGAGGACGAGCATGTCGCGCTGCTCACGCGTTATGAAAAAACCTTTGATCTCACCACCATCAAAGAGGCGGCGGCCGCGGCCGGTATGGCCAAGCCAAGCGCCTCACAGGTCTACTATATCGACCTGTCGGAAGCTGACAGCGTGGTCGTCTATCAGCAGAAGAGCCAGAACGTGCTGGCTCGGGCGCTCACATCGCTTGGCAACGGCGTATGTGCGGTGGTGGAATATTTCAAATGAGCGAAGCTATACATAAGGAGTAAGGAGCTTCCTTACTCCTTTTCCATCTTTAAGGAGGATGAACAGCAGTGGCACAACCCCAAAAAAGACGTCCCGAATCCGCGCGACGGGCAAACCGCATCATTCAGACAAGAACGCTGCTGTTGCTCGGCGTGTTCGGCGTGCTGACCTTCGTGCTGCTCTTTGCCAAGCTTTATCACTGGCAGATCACCGAGCACGATGAGCTTCAGTCCGTCGCCGTGCGGCAGCAGACGCTGCGCACCACGGTGGAGGCGAGCCGCGGCACCATTTACGACAGAAACGGTACGATCCTTGCGATGTCCGCCTCGGCGGAGGATATTTTTCTCTCGCCCAAGGAGATCGTCGAGAACGATCAGGACCAGAACCTGATCGCAAACGGCCTTGCTGAGATCCTGAACCTCGACGCTGCTGACATTCTCAAAAAGATGGAGAAAACAAATTCTCAGTACGAGATCCTCAAGAAAAAAGCGGACGATGAGCTTGCCGACAAGGTGCGGGAATTCATCAACAAGAATGAACTCAGGGGCGTTTTCCTGCGCCCGACGAGCAAGCGCAGCTATCCAAAGGGGACGCTTGCCTCGCAGGTCATCGGCTTTGCCAACGACAACGGCGGCTCGATGGGACTGGAGGCGACCTATAACGACGAACTGACCGGTGAAAACGGCATGGTCGTCACCGCACGCGACCGCGACGGCCGCTCCGTGCTCTACCAGTATGACCAGTATTTCGACGCGGAAAACGGCTGCGACCTGCACACGACGCTCGACACCACCATTCAGTATTACCTTGAAAAGGGCGTGCAGGAGCTGGAGGCACGCTTCGGCACGGGAAAGGGCGCAACGGGCATCGTCATGGACGTCAACACCGGCGCGGTACTGGCGATGGCGTCGCTCCCGACGTACGATCTGAACGCTCCCGGCAAGGTCTACAACGATTTTCTGACCTCCGGCATGACGGAGGAGCAGATCGAGGAGAACATGAAGGATCTTCTCAACAAACAGTGGCGCAGCAAGGCCATCAACGATACCTATGAGCCGGGTTCCACCTTCAAAACGCTCACGCTCGCCATGGCGCTTGAGGAAAACGTCGTCGATCTGAACACGGGCTTCTACTGCGGCGGCAACACCACCATCGAAGGGCAGAAGATCTGGTGCTCCAAGCGCACAGGCCACGGCCAGCAGAATCTGACGCAGGCGTTTGCAAACTCCTGCAACCCCGCGTTCATCAACATCGGCCTTCGCGTCGGCAACGCGAAATTCTACCAGTACATGCAGGATTTCGGCTTGCTGGAAAAGACCGGCATCGACACCACGGGCGAGGCCAGCGGCTTTGCCAACAGTGAGATCAAGTATTCAACGCTTGCCCTGGCGTGCTATGCCTTCGGCCAGAACTTCAACGTCACGCCCGTTGCGCTGCTTGCGGCGCAGTGCGCCTGCGTCAACGGCGGCTATCTCTATACGCCGTATCTTGTGGAAGAGATCACCGATCAGGACGGCAATGTTGTCTCCCGGCACGACGCAACGCCCATTCGTCAGGTCATCTCTGCGGAGACCTCCGCGCTCGTGCGCGATATTATGGAATACGAAGTGACCACCGGCACGGGCAAAAACGGCCAGGTCGCGGGCTACCGCATCGGCGGCAAGACGGGCACAGCCGATAAGGTCGGCGGCAACGTTATCGTTTCCTTCGTGTGCTTTGCCCCTGCGGACGATCCGCAGGTGATGATGCTTCTCACGCTCGATGAGCCGAACAAGTGGACCGGAACCTATGTTTCCGGCGGTAACATGGTCGCGCCCGTGGCAAGCTCCGTGATGGGCGAGATCCTGCCGTATCTCGGCATCGAGCCGAGCTACACCGCCGAAGAACTTGTCGGCGCGGATAAAACCGTGCCGAACGTTGTCGGCCTTTCAAAGGACGCGGCGGCCGAGCGCCTGAGCGCGAACGGCTTCAGCTTCCGCACCGTCGGCAGCGGCGACACCGTCACCGACCAGACGCCCGCGGGCGGCGCGATCGTGCCCAACAGCGCAGAGATCATTCTCTACCTCGGCGCGGAGAAATCGGGCGAGAAATGCATCGTGCCGAATGTCGTGGGCGACAGCGCCGCGACCGCGAACCAGAAGATCGTGAACGCGGGGCTTATCATGGGTGTTTCCGGCGCAACGAACGCAAGCTCGTCCACCGTGCGCGCCATCTCGCAGAGCATCGCGGCGGGCACAGAGGTCGAGGCAGGCACGGTCGTGCGCGTTCAGTTCAGCGACAGCTCGGTGCGCGACTAAAGACAGCAAGACCCAATTCCGAAAGGAATTTTTGAAAACGCAGTTATCTGAGCTTGTTTCCGTATTGGAAGAAAAGGAAGTGCGTGCGCCGCAGGATCTGACGATCAGCGGCCTTGCGCTCGATTCCCGCGAAACGGGGGAAGGAACGCTCTTTTTCGCCCTGCCGGGGGAAAAAGAGGACGGCGGCGACTATATCGCCGAAGCAAAGGCGCGCGGCGCGGTCTGCGCCGTGTGCGAGCAGCCGCCGGAAACGGAGATCCCCTACATTCTTGTGCCCGATGCGCACAAAGCGCTTGCGCTTTGCGCGGCGGTATGGTATGGTACTCCGGCGGGAAAACTCACCGTGGTCGGTGTGACCGGCACGAACGGCAAAACAACCACGACCTGTCTGATCAAGCAGCTGCTGGAGCGCACGAAGGGCGCAAAGGTCGGACTCATCGGCACGAATCAGAACCTGATCGGAGAAAGTGCCGTTCCGGCAGAGCGCACCACGCCCGACGCGCTGACCTTGCAGCGCCTGCTCGCCCAGATGGTCGATGCGGGCTGTACTTACGCGGTGATGGAGGTCTCCTCCCATGCGCTGATGCAAAAAAGGGTGGAGGGGATCCGCTTTCGCGTCGGCGTTTTTACGAATCTGACGCAGGATCACCTCGACTATCACGGCACGATGGAAGCCTATTGCGAGGCAAAAGCGCGCCTTTTCGACCAGTGCGACATCGCCTGTGTCAATGGCGACGATCCGTGGACGGAGCGGCTGCTCGCTCGCTTTGCGGGCGAAAGTGTGACATTCGGGCAGGATATGACGAACGATCTTGTCGGCTGGCGCGCCCGCTACGAAAATGACGGTGTGCGCTTTACCGCCTGCACCGATCTTGACCATGAGGAGACAAGGATCGGTATTCCCGGCGGCTTTTCGCTCTATAATGCGCTTGCGGCGCTCTGCGCCGTGCAGGCGCTCGGCGTGCCGCTGCCCGCGCTCGCGGAAGCGCTGCAAGGCTGCATCGGCGTGAAGGGCCGATGCGAGGTCGTGCCGCTTTCTGCGCCGTTTACCGTTATCATCGACTATGCCCACACACCGGACGGACTGAAAAATATCCTTTCCACCGTCTGCGGCTTTGCCGACGGGCGCGTGATCGCGCTTTTTGGCTGCGGGGGAGACCGCGACAAAACGAAGCGTCCCCGCATGGGACGCATTGCCGCGGCGCTTTCGGACTTTGTCGTTCTCACAAGCGATAATCCACGCACCGAAGACCCCTACGCGATCCTGCGCGACATTCTGCCCGCGCTTTTGGAGAGCAAAACGCCGTTTGCCGTCGTGGAAGACCGGCGCAAGGCCATCGGCTTTGCGCTGTGCGAGGCGAAAGAGGGCGATGTGCTCGTCCTCTGTGGGAAGGGACACGAGACCGATCAGGAGATCGGAACGACAAAATACCACCTCGACGAGAGGGAGGTTGTGCGCGAGATGTTCGCGCAAGTACAAAGGAAGGAAGCCGCTGCGGCGGCGAAGGAAAACGAATATGAAGATCATCATTGCCTGCATACTGAGTTTCGCGGTCTCCGCGATCACGGGAAAATTTCTGGTTCCTGAGCTGCGCAAGCTGAAAGCGGGACAGAGCATCCGCGAGGACGGCCCCACCTGGCACGCCGGAAAGGCCGGCACGCCGACGATGGGCGGACTGATGTTCATTCTCGGCATTCAGGTGTCTATTCTTGTCTGCGGCTGGAAGGGCATGATGGCGGGAGATCTCAAGCACCTTTATATCTTTGCCTTTGCGCTCATCTTCGGCGTCATCGGCTTTTTAGACGACTTTGAAAAGGTGAAGCACAAGCAGAATCTCGGCCTGACCGTCATTCAGAAGTTCCTGCTGCAGCTTGCCGCGGCGGTCGCGTTCCTCTGCCTGATGCGCTTTGAGGGCATGCTGACGCCGAACCTCTATGTGCCGTTTTTCAACAAGAGCTTTGTGATGAGCTGGCCGGTCTACATGGTGTTTGCGGCCTTTGTCATCGTGGGTACGGTCAACGCCGTCAACATCACCGACGGTATCGACGGTCTGGCCGGCAGCGTGACGGTGCCGGTGGGACTCTTCTTTGCGGTGCTTTCCATCTGGTGGAAAGGCTATGACCAGCTCGGCATTTATTCCGCGGCGCTCGTCGGCGGTTTGCTCGGCTTCCTTATCTATAATTTCCACCCGGCCAAGGTCTTTATGGGCGATACTGGCTCGCTGTTTCTCGGCGGTACGGTGGCGGCGCTGGCCTTTGCCTATGATATGCCGCTCGTGCTGATCCCTGTCGGCTTTGTTTACATCTGCGAGACGCTTTCCGATATTTTGCAGGTCGGCTACTTCAAGGCGACGCACGGCAAGCGCCTGTTCAAAATGGCGCCGCTGCACCACCACTTTGAGCTTTGCGGCTGGAGCGAGGTGAAGCTCGTCGCTATCTTTACGAGCGTGAGCCTGCTGGGCTGCATCGCAGCGATATTCGGCGTCATAAACCGCTTTCATTTCTAAAACATTCAAAATCGTGCAAGGCACGATTTTGAGGGGGAGGCAGTGTGCGCCACTCACCGTGCCGCACACTGTAAAGTGTCGCTGCGGACGCGCATGTCGTCCTTCGCGACGGATTAGAACAGTTTGCCGCCTGCGGGCGGCAAAGGGACGGGGGCACAACGCCGCAACGGTGACCGTCCTCCGCGACGGATTTGGTTTGCTTTCCGCCTGCGGGCGGCAAAGGGACGGGGCGCAATGACGCGCGCTGGTCGTCCTTCGCGACGGATTTGGTTTGCTTTCCGCCTGCGGGCGGCAAAGCATGTGACACTTAAATGGCGCTCAAAATTGCGCGCTGCACAATTTTGAGTCGAATGAAAGGGGGAGAGCACATGACCAAGGAGGAGCGCCTGCTGCGGCAGGAGCAGCGCGAGCGCGCGAAAGCCATCGAGGCGGCGGCGCGCGAAGCGGGCCGCGGGCCGCTGGATCTTCCCTATCTTCTTCTGGTGCTCATGCTCGTGGGCGTAGGACTCATCATGCTGTTTTCCGCAAGCTTTCCATCCGCCTACTACGAAAAGGGCAACCCGGCCTACTACCTCATTCGTCAGGGCCTGTTTGCGGTGGTCGGTATTGTGGCGATGGCCATCATCGGTAAGACCAACTATGAACGATTCCGCGGCGCGGCGCGCATCGCGCTGATCGGTTCGATCATTTTGCTGGTGATCGTTTTGATCCCCGGCGTCGGTACGGGTAAACTGACGCACGGCGCACAGCGCTGGATCCGTATGGGCCCCCTCCAGTTTCAGCCGTCTGAGCTTGCCAAGGTCGGCGTGATCCTCTACTTTGCCGACAGCATTTCAAAAAAGAGAGACCGAATGGCCACCTTCCGTGAAGGGATCCTCCCTTATGCGGGAATTCTTGCCACGATTGCCATTCTCATGGGATTGGAGCCGCACCTTTCCGGTATGGTGCTGCTGCTCGGCATCGGCGCGGTGATGATGTACGTCGGCGGCATTCGCAACTACTGGGTGTTTGCCGGCTTTGTGGTCGTTGCCTTTGCAGCGTACGCCTTTGCAACAGGACTTATCACCTACAACTCGAGCCGAATCGACATCTGGCTCGACCCGTTCAACGAAGAGTGGATGCGCGACAAGGGCTATCAGATCCGCCAGAGCCTGCTTTCCATCGGCTCGGGAGGACTGTTCGGTGTAGGACTTGGCAAGAGTCGGCAGAAGTTCCTCTTCCTGCCCGAAGAGCACAACGATTTTATCTTCGCCATCATCTGCGAAGAGCTTGGCTTGGTCGGCGCGACGATCATCATGGTCATGTTTGCGCTGCTCATCATCCGCGGCTACTGGATCGCTCTGCATGCACGCGACCGCTTCGGAAGCCTTCTTGCCGTCGGCGTGACAACGCAGATCGCGCTTCAGGTGTTTCTCAACATCGCGGTTGTGTCGAATCTGATCCCGAATACGGGCATTTCCCTGCCGTTTTTCAGTTACGGCGGCACGGCGCTCGCCGTGCAGCTTGCCGAGGTCGGCATCGTATTGAGCGTTTCGCGCCAGATGCGTTAGCGTGGAAAGGAGAAAAGGCATGAAAGTGATCTTTACCTGCGGCGGTACGGCGGGGCACGTCAATCCCGCGCTCGCGCTCGCGGGCTATCTGCGCGAGAAGGACGCAAGCACGGAGATCTTATTCGTCGGCGCGGAGCGCGGACTGGAGCGCGACTTGATCGCGCACACGGACTACCCCTTCCGCACGGTGAACATCTCCTCGTTCCACCGCTCATTCAAGCCTGCGGAGATCCGGCACAACCTTGTCTCGCTCAAAAATCTCGCCCACGCCGAGCGCGAGGCAAACGCCATTTTGAAGGATTTTCGCCCCGATCTCATCGTCGGCACCGGCGGATACGCGAGCTATCCGCTCGTGCGCTACGGCGCGAAGGCGGGCATTCCCACGGCGGTACACGAGTCGAACATCGTGCCGGGGCTGACGACGCGGCAGCTGGAGTCTCATTGCGAGCGCATCATGGTCGGTTTTGAAGAGTGCCGCGCGCACTACAAGCACCCGGAAAAAGTGGTCGTGACCGGCACGCCCGTGCGCGGCGACTTCTTCATCAAGACGAAGGAGCAGGCCAAGGAAGCGCTCGGCGTGAACGACGGCCGGCCTTTGATCGTTTCCTTCTGGGGGAGCCTCGGCTCGGGCGCGATGAACCGCGCGATGGCAGAATTTCTTGCACTGGAGAGCGCGAAGGAGCCGTTCCACCACATTCACGGCGTGGGTGAGATCTGCTGGAAGTCGATGCAGCAGTGGATGCATGATGACGGGCTGGAGATCACTGAGCACCCTGCGCTCGATGTGCGCGAGTACATCTACGATATGGCGAGCGTCATGCGGGCAGCCGATCTTGTCATCTGCCGCGCGGGCGCGTCCACGCTCAGCGAGCTGACGGCGCTCGGCGTACCGGCGATCCTGGTGCCCTCGCCCAATGTGACGAACCACCATCAGGAGAAAAACGCGGCGCTGCTCGGCGACCACGGTGCGGCGCTGGTGCTTGCGGAAGAGGGCCTTGACGGCAAGAAGCTCTTTGCCGCCGCGGCGGGCATTCTGAACGATCCGCAGCGCATGGAAGAGATGTCGAAAAACATGGCGGCGCTTGGCATTCCCGATGCGACAAAGCGCATCTACGACACGGTCATGTCGCTGCTCAAGTAAAAAAGAAAAACAAAAAGGAAGCGAGCCAAGGGCTCGCTTCCTTTTACTTATTTCTTTATTCGGACTTGAGGATAAAGTCCATGTAGATGGGGTTGTGGTCGGAATAGCGGTAGTCCGCGTCGACCACGTCCGCGCCGAGCACCTCAACATTGTCCGAAACGAGGAAACCGTCCACCGTCACGCGGAAGGTCGTCTCCTCGTTGTAGGGTTCGTTGGCGGTACGGCAGGAGGCAACAGGGTGCTCGGGATCGAAGGGCGCAACGAGGGAGAGCCCTGCGGGGATCGTGCCTTCGGGAATGGGCTGGGCCCAAGTGTCGTTCTCGCCGCCCGCGACGCCGAAGATCTCGGCAGAATTGCCGAGCAGGTCCTTATTGAAGTCACCGCCGGCAATGCAGTAGTTGCCGCTTTCGTACTCCGCCAGCATATCGGCGCAGAGCATCTCAAGCTGCTCGGTCGCGATGGTACCGTCAGAGGTGTAGGCGGAAAGGTGGAGGTTATAGAGTATAAACTCTTTCCCGTTTGCCATCGGAATGCGGCTGACAGAGTAGCAGCGGTCAAGGTCGACGAGCTTCATAAAGCCCTGCTCGATGGGAAGAGACCTGCGAATAGCGGACGAGATGGGCAAGGTAGAATAGGTGATGATGCCTGCTTTGTTCGCCCCGTGCGGGGAGAGGAAGGGGTAGAAGAGATAGGGGCTGTCGTAATTCTGCGCATAGACCTCGTCGAACTCGCGGCCCGCCATCGCGTCGCGGAGATAGGCGTCCTCGGGAACGTGCCAGCTGCGCGTACCGTCGATGTCGACCTCCTGAAAGAGGGCAAAATCGGGCGAGAGAGCCTTGACGAGCGAAGCCTCGCCGCGCATGTTTTCATCAACAGCCTCGGCGCTGCGGGCGCGGCTTTCCTTGCCGCCGTCCATGAAGAAGCTGTAATCGTTGCTGTAGGCGCCAAAGCCCACATTGGCAGAAGCGATGCGGTAGGTGACGTCCGTCTCGGCCGCGTCCTCCATGGGGACGGGGGATTCGCAAGTGGTGCGCACCACGTCGAGTGACTGATAGTCTTCCACGCGGTAGTAAGCGGCGAAGACATAGATGACGTAGGCAAGGACGATCAGAACGAGCGCCAAGAGCGCATAGAGCGCGATCTTGAGCGGTTTTTTCATGTGGAAAACTCCCTTCGGACTGAAAACAGTATTTTCTTTATTCTGCCATAAAGCGCTTAGGAAAGCAAGGCAAAAAGAAGTTGACGCGCCGCGTGAAAATGACTATACTGAAAATGCACTACTATTGCCCTGCGGAAGCCGGCAGTCACCCATTCCCCACAAAAGCATACGATGGAAAAGTAATGTGCTTGCGGGAGGGAATGCCATGTGTGAGCTGTTGGTAGAGGGCGGAGAGCGCCTGTACGGGGAACTGACGATACAAGGCTCGAAAAACAGCGTGCTGCCGATCCTGGCGGCAACGCTTTTGTGCGCGGATACCTGCGTGATCGAAAACTGTCCGAAGCTCAGAGATGTGGAGGCGTCCGTTGCCATTTTGCGGCACCTGGGCTGCTGTACGCACTGGGAGGGCGGCGCCCTTGTGGTGGATACGGCACGCATGGATCGCTGCACAGTGCCCGACGCACTGATGCGCGAGATGCGCTCGTCGGTCATTTTTCTCGGCGCGATCTTAGCGCGCTGCAAGGAAGCGACGATCTGCTATCCCGGCGGCTGTGAGCTGGGGCCGCGCCCCATCGACCTGCACCTCGGTGCGCTGCGCGCGCTGGGCGCGGAGATCAGGGAAACGGGCGGCGAACTCAAATGCCGCGGCGGAAGGCTCCTCGGGAGCGATGTGTACTTACCCATGCCGAGCGTTGGCGCGACGGAAAACGCGCTCCTCTGCGCCTGCGGCGCAGACGGTGTGACGACGATCTACAACGCCGCGCGCGAGCCGGAGATCGTCGATTTACAGAATTTTATCAACGCGATGGGCGGCAATGTCCGCGGTGCGGGCGGCTCGATCATCACGGTGGAGGGAAAACGCGTGCTGCACGGCGGGACATATCGCATCATTGCCGACCGCATTGTGGGGGCGACTTATCTCTGCGCTGCGGCCTGCTGCGGGGGCGAGGTGCGCCTTTGCGGCGTCGAAACGCGGCCGCTTTCGACCGTGTCCGGCGCGCTGAGCGAGGCGGGCTGCCTTGTCAGGAGCGAAGAGAACGAGGTGTTTCTCCGCAGCAGCGGCGTTCTCAAGTCCATTCGTCCGGTGCGCACAGCGCCCTATCCGGGCTTTCCGACCGACGCCCAGCCTGTGCTGATGGCGGCTCTTCTCAAGAGTGAAGGCAGCACCGTTTTTGTAGAAAATATTTTTGAAAACCGTTACCGTCACGTCGATGAGCTTGCGCGCATGGGCGCGGAGGTGCGCGTTGCGGGACGCGTTGCTGTGGTCACGGGGCGCGAGCACCTGCACGGCGCACGCGTCAAGTGCACCGACCTTCGTGCGGGCGCGGCACTCGTTATCGCGGGACTTCAGGCCGAGGGGCTGACGCGCATTTCACGCATCGAGCATATCGACCGTGGATACGAGCGCATCGAGGAGAGCCTCGGCGCGCTGGGCGCGCATGTGCGACGGGAAACGGATCTATAAGCAAATGAAGAAAAAGGCAGGAAAACTATGGCGTCAAAGCGAAGAAACAGGCGGCGCAGGCGGGGAAGAGCACCTTTCCCGCTGAGACTCTTGTGCCTGGCAGTCGTGATCGCTGCATTTCTCGGCGCGCTGACGATGTTCTTCCGCATCGACCTGATCGTGGTGGAAGGCAACGAGCGCTATACGAAGGAGCAGCTCATTGAGGCGGCCGGCGTGCAGAAGGAACAGAACCTTGTGCTGCTGAACAAATATAAGGTCAAACAGGCTATTTTCGATGCGCTCCCTTATGTGGAGACCGTCAGCATCAACCGCAAATATCCTGATGCACTTATCTTGACGGTAACGGAGTGCGCGGCGTCTGCCGCGCTGACAGAAAATGACGGTACGTGGCTGATGAGCGACGAGGGAAAGCTCCTTGAGCGCACCGCGCAGATCCCCGAGGGCTGCGCGCGCGTGACAGGCTGCGCGCTTGTCGCGCCGGAGGTCGGTGCGCAGGCGATGTTTGCGGAAGAAGATTCGTACAAATTCGAGCGGCTCCTTGCGCTGCTGCGCACGGCGGAGGATAAGCAGCTTATGTCCATGATCGGCGAGATCGATTTGAGCGACGGCACGGCGATCACCTTTACTTATCTTGGCCGCTTTACCGTCAAGATGCCGTGGGATGCAGACATTGCCTACAAGCTCGAAAATGTGCGCACAGTGGTGGGTGAACTCGAGGATAACCAGACGGGGATCATCAATCTGATGATGGAGGGTAAGGCCAGCTTTATCCCGGAGTGAGAAAGCATAGGTTGACGTAAAAAAGTTTTTCTGAAATGGCCGATTGCTATTGACCCCGCGGGAAAACCGTAATACAATGATGAAGATAACAAATACCTGATATTGTGGCGCTTGCAGCGGCAGGCGCTTTGCCCATACAACAGATTGCAGGAGGAACCGACATGGCATTCGGATTGGAAACCGGCCCCGAGAACGTAGTGAAGATCAAGGTCATCGGCGTTGGCGGCGGCGGCAACAACGTTGTTAACCGCATGGTGCGCACCGGTGCGCGCGGCGTGGATTTTGTCGCAGTCAACACAGATAAGCAGGCGCTCAATGTTTCCGCCGCTACCGATAAGATCCAGATCGGCGAGAAGCTGACGCACGGTCAGGGCGCAGGCTCTGATCCTGAGGTCGGCCGCAAGAGCGCCGAAGAGAGCCGCAACCAGATCGCCAAGGCGCTGGAGGACACGGATATGGTCTTCATCACCGCCGGCATGGGCGGCGGCACCGGCACGGGCGGCGCGCCCATCGTTGCCGAGATCGCGCGCGAGGCGGGCATTCTGACCGTCGGCGTTGTGACGAAGCCCTTCGGCTTTGAAGGCCGCCGCCGCATGACGCAGGCGGAAGCGGGCATCAACGAACTCAAGACCAAGGTCGACTCGCTCGTCATCATTCCAAACGAGCGGCTCAAGCATGCAACCGATCAGAAGATCACCTTTGCCAACGCTTTTGAGATCGCAGACGATGTGCTGCGCCAGGCGGTGCAGAGCATTTCTGACCTCATCCGCGACACGGGCTTCATCAACCTCGACTTTGCCGACGTGACCGCCATCATGAAGGACGCGGGCCTTGCCCACATGGGTGTCGGCCGCGCCGCAGGCAAGAACAAGGCCGAGGAAGCTGCGCGCATGGCGATCTCCTCCCCGCTGCTGGAGACCTCCATCAACGGCGCGCACGGCGTGCTCATCAACGTCACCGGCTCGATGGACATCGGTCTCGACGAGGTCGAGCAGGCGGCGTCCCTCGTGCAGGAGGCCGTGCATCCCGATGCGCTCACCATCTTCGGCGCGACGTTCGACGAAACGCTCGACGATGAGATCCGCGTCACCGTGATCGCCACGGGCTTTGACAAGGCGCCCGGTGCGCTTGACTTCAACAAGGAAAAGGGTCAGGCGGAGCAGAGCGGCGAGGCTGCTGCCGGTCTTACCCCGCTCGATTTTGATAAGGAAAAGGCAGAGGAAGAGGCAAAGCACGAAGCTGAGCCCGACCCGTTCGACGATATCTTCAAGATTTTCAACCGCGAACGCTAACGAAAATATTTCCAAAATTCCGCAGACTTTGGTCTGCGGAATTTTTTTGCCCCCCAATGCCGTCCTTTTTTCAGATGCCGGTGCCAACGCATCAAAATTTTGCACCTTTTAATTTTGCCCGAAGCGCAGAAAGTAAATGCGCCGGACGAAAAAAGAAAGAAAAAGACAGAAAAAATGCCGGCGTGAGCGGGCGGCTGCTTTCTTGCGCGCACAGGACGCGCCGTCCGCTCTCATTTTTTGAAGGGGTGAGAGAATGGATGGAACGCATTGCATCGGAAAGCGCGCGGCGGCGATCCTGCTGGGATTTTTTGCCGCCGCCGCGCTCATGCTGCCGTCTGCGCAGGCGGCGGAACGGACGGTCAGCGAGCTGATCCCCGTGGGGCAGGTCATCGGCGTGAAGCTCTTTTCTGACGGCGTGCTCGTCGTCGGCCTTTCCGACGGAGAAAGCCCTGCAAAGGCTTGCGGGCTGAAAGAGGGCGACGTGATCACCGCTGTCGGTGGACAGGAGCTTGATACGATCGAAGAATTTCGTCAGCTTCTGGCAGAAAACGGCGCGGACGCTGCGGCTTTGACCGTCAAGCGCGGCAGCCGCACGCTGGAGCTGTGCGCAGCGCCGGAGAAGGACGAAAGCGGTGATTACCGCCTCGGCGCATGGGTGCGCGACAGCATGGCGGGCATCGGCACGATGACCTTTTACGACCCGGAGAGCGGCATTTTCGGCGCATTGGGACACGGCGTGACAGATGCGGATACGGGAAAGCTCCTGCCGCTTGACCACGGCAGTATCATGGACGCATCGGTCAAGGCGGTGAAACGAGGCGAGCGCGCCGCGCCGGGAGAACTCAAGGGCGATTTTGACCTGACGCGTGACAGCGGTACGCTTTTTGCCAATACCGAGAGCGGCATTTTTGGAAAGCTTTCCGCCGAGGACGCAGAGAAGCTTCGCACGCAGGCGCTGCCCATTGCCGGAAAAAGCGAGCGAAAAACCGGAAAAGCGCAGATCCTTGCAACCGTGGAGGGCAAAGAAACACGCGCATACGACATTGAGATCGAAAAGATCTACTCGTCTTCCGGCAGCACGCGCAACTTTTTGCTGCACGTGACGGATGAGGCGCTGCTTGCGCAGACCGGCGGCATAGTACCGGGAATGAGCGGGAGTGTTGTTTTAAAAGACGGGAAGATCGTCGGCGCAGTGACCCATGTTTTATTGGACGACCCGACAAGAGGTTATGGCATTTTTATTGAAAATATGCTTGCTGCCGCCGGATTGCAGACGGCATAACCCACCGCTCCGGTAGAGAGACCATTCTGTTAAGGAAGTGTGAAAATAGCTGATTTTAGAGGGAAAAATGCAAAAAAGATAGTTATTTTCGACAAAAACTGCTTGAAAACGCTGTCCGAATATGTTAACTTTATGCCATGGCAGAATGAAGACGTCATATTTTGCTGTTTAGCCGACCGGCTTGGCCGGCAATCTAAACTTGTGTAAAAAGGACGGGATGACATGGAGAACAGGATTACAGTCGTATTGGCAGATGCGAACGAGGAGTTTCGCACGGCACTGCAGCAGACATTGGAAAACGCGGAGGGATTCGACGTAGTGGGAAGCGCGGCCGACGGATTGGCGGCCGCTCAGCTTGTGCAGGAGAAGAGACCACAGCTCCTTGTCATGGATCTGCTGCTGCCGGGACTGGACGGCTTCGGCGTGCTCGAGCAGCTGGAAAAGGCGAAGGTGCAGGTGAAGAGCCTGATTGTCTCGGCGCTCTATCGCGACCAGATCGTTGCGCAGGCAATGAGCCGCGGCGTGTCCTTCTTCATGCCTAAGCCCTGTGAAACGGCTTCGCTGTTGGAGCAGATGCGCCGCGCGATGAACGAAGGGGAAGAGAGCGAGAGCGAATCCCAGTCACTTGAACGCGAGGTCACGGCGGTGATCCACGAGGTCGGCGTACCTGCGCACATCAAGGGCTACCAGTATGTGCGCGAGGCGATCGTCATTGCGGTGCAGGACATGGACGTGATCAATGCGGTGACGAAGGTACTCTATCCGGAGGTCGCGCGCCGTTACAGCACCACACCTTCGCGCGTGGAACGTGCCGTGCGCCATGCGATCGAAGTCGCATGGGATCGCGGAGACCTTGAAACGCTCCAGCACTATTTCGGGTATACGGTTTCCAACACAAAAGGAAAGCCGACCAACAGCGAGTTCATTGCCATGATCGCCGACCGCATTCGATTACAGCGGAAAATCCGAAAGGCATAAGCAGACCCTGAAAACCGGAAAAGCAGAGGAATAAAGAAAAACCACACCGCGGAAGAACTTCCGCGGTGTGGTTTTCTATCATTTTTCCTGTTTCTTTTTCATGCGCTTTTCAATGCGCCGCAGACCCAGCAGGCACAGCCAGGAGGCAGCGCCGAGCAGCAGCGAACCGAGCGCATAGCCCTGTTTCTTTTTCATGACAGCTCCTTTGCAAGACTTACGATGTGCTTTCCCGCAGAACAATGTCCGCGGTGAAGCGTCTGCCGTCGCGCTCGACCAGAAGGCTGAGCGTTTCGCCCGCTTCGTGGCGGCGGCGGACACGGAGAAGGTCGGTGGATTTGGTCAACGCCTCACCGTCTGCCTTCAAAATGAGATCGCCCTTTTGAATGCCGGCTTCGTCGCCGGGGCCGCCGGGCGTGACGTCCATGACGAGCAGCGCAGTCTCACCGCTGTCGAGCGTGACGGGTGCGATCTGCACCGAGACGCCGATCATCACCTCGCCGTGGATCTCACCGTAGGCGATGAGATCATTGATCATGTAAGCGGTCGACGCGATGGGAATGGCGAAGCCGAGCCCCTCTACGCTTACGGTGGAGGAGGAGCCCATCTTCATCGTGTTGATGCCGACGACCTGTCCGTATACGTTGATGAGTGGGCCGCCGGAGTTGCCGCTGTTGAGTGCGGCATTCGTCTGAATGAGCGTCATTGTGATGCCGTCAACGTCTACATCGCGGTTGATGGCCGAAACAATGCCGTCGGTCAGCGTGCCGCGCAGCTCCACGCCGAGCGGATTGCCGATGGCGTACACGGTATCGCCGACGGTCAGCGCATCGGAGTCGCCAAACTCCGCAGCGGGGAGGTCTTTGGCGGCAATCTTGATGACGGCAAGATCCTTTTCTTCGTCCAGTCCCAGAAGGCTGGCGCGGTAGTTCTTGCCTGTGTCGAGTACGACATAACACTCAGCGCCGCCCGCGATGACATGCGCGTTTGTGAGGATATAACCGTCGGACGTGAAAATGACGCCCGTGCCGACCATGGCGCTGCCGTCGTTCATGGAGGCAAACACCGTGACGGTGGATGGATTGACCTTCTGATAGACCTCCTGAATACTCAGCGCCTCGCCGTGCGTTTCGCTGTAGCGGAGCTTGACCTTGTCGGTGTTGGGCAAGCGTTTGATGGTCGTTTCGCCGTGGTTTGAATTGTCGTAGGATTCGGCGTCATTGCGATGCTCGAAATGATCGTCAAAATAGGAGTCGTGGCTGTCGAACACACCGCTGAGGCACAGGGCCGTGATGCCGCCGCTGATGAGGAGCAGACCGAGCATGCAGAAAAGAAAGATCCTGAGGCCCTTTCTTTTTCTGCGCGGCGCGGCGGCTTTGGGCTGTCCGGGCAGCGGCGTGGGCTGCACATAGCGCTCCACGATGGGAGTGACGCGCGCCTCGTAGCGCAGCACGACCTCCTGCGGCTCATTGGTGCTGCCGCTTTGAGGAAGATTCTGCTTTTCCTGATCCATAGTGATTGTTTCTCCTGTCGGGGGACTCACTGGGGGGCGATCTGCCCACCGGCCAGCGTGACGGTAAAGGTGAAGGTGGTCAAGCCGTTTTCACTCGTGACGGCGATGTGCTCCTTATGCTGATCGAGAATGGTTTTGACCACGTAGAGCCCGAGCCCCACGCCGTCCTTATCCTCGGAGCGGGACTTATCGCTCTTGTGGAAGCGCTCAAAGAGCAGCGGGATCTCCTCGGCGGGAATGGTGTCGCCCTCGTTGCGCACGGAAACAAGCGCTTTGCCGTTTGAAGTGGTCACACCGAGGTAGAGCGCGGAGCCTTTGCGGGCAAATTTGGTTGCGTTTTCCAGCAGATTGTAGATGACCTGCGTGATGAGGTCATTGTCGCCGAGCACCATGATGCCGCTGTCGGGAATGTCGGCGTCCACATCAAGCCCGCGGTCGGTGATCTTCTTTTCCATCGAGATGAGCACGCGGCGCATGCTCTCGCACACGTCGAACGGCGCCTTCGTGCGGTTGAGATCGCGCGACTGGAGCTGCGAGACCTCAAGCATGCGGCGCACAAGACGGGACAGGCGCCGCGATTCGTCCGAAATGATGCGCAGATATTCCTTCTCCTGCTCGGGCGGGATCGTGCCGTCGAGAATGCCGTCCGTGTAGCCGGCGATGGTCGTCATCGGGGTCTTGAGCTCGTGGGAAACGTTGGCGATGAACTCGCGGCGCTGCCGCTCGGTTTCCTGGAGGGAGTCGGCCATGTTGTTGAAGGCGTCGGCCAGCTCAGTGATCTCCGTCACGCCGGCGTAGTTGTGCATGCGCACATCAAAGTTGCCGTCGGCAAAGCGGCGGGTCGCTTCCGCCATCTCATGAATGGGGTGCGACTGGCGCATACTGACCCACGCGCTCACAACGAAGGAGAGCAGCAGCACCGTCACCGCCGTCATAAAGAAAAGCCCGATGAAAGTGCGCCACATCGTCGTCAGCGCCCGTGCGCCGGTCACGGCGAGGACAAAGCCGACGGTCGCGCCGCCGGATTCAATCGGCACACCGACAACAAAGTGTGTATCTGCATAGATGCTGCCGAGCGTGGTGCGCACCGCGTATGGTTCGCTGCTCATCGCTCCCTCGGAGACATCCTTCGGCACGGTGAGTACGCGATTGGCGAGCGAGGGGTCAGTCGTCAGCAGCAGGTTCCCGTCTGTGTTGCAGATGAGAAACTGCGCGTCCGTTACGCTGGAGGCAAAATCAGCCAGTTCGCGCAGTCCTGTGAGCGAGCCGCTTTCCATGTAAGATGAGACCATGTGCGAAACGACGCTCGCCTTGCTCTGCATCTCCTCGCTGCGCTCGTCGATGGCATAGGAATATGTCAGCGCGAAGAATGCACTGCCGAGCAGCGCCAGCGTCAGCATGACGACGCTGGCTGTGAGCAGGAAATTCTGCCAGTAGATCGTGCGGCAGCGCGTTCTGGCCTTCAGGAACCAGCCTTTTTTCTGTTTTTTCTCTTTGTTTTCTTCCGGCATGCTCAATTACTTCACTTCAAATTTGTAGCCCACGCCCCAAACGGTCTTGAGCGCCCACTGATCGCTGACATTTTCGACCTTTTCGCGCAGGCGCTTGACGTGTACGTCCACCGTGCGCGAGTCGCCGAAATAGTCAAAGCCCCAAACCTCGTCGAGCAGCTGATTGCGCGTGTAAACGCGGTTCGGCGTGGCGGCGAGATGATAGAGAAGCTCCAGCTCTTTAGGCGGCGTGTCGATCTTCTTGCCGTCCACGATCAGCTCATAGGAGTCAAGGTCGATGACGAGCTTGTCGAAAACGAGGCGTTTGTGTGTGTCGTCGGGGATCTCGCTGCGGCGCAGTACCGCGTTGATACGCGCAAGCAGCTCTTTCATCTCAAAGGGCTTGACGACATAGTCGTCCGCGCCCATCTCGAGGCCATGAATGCGGTCGTTGACCTCACCCTTGGCAGTGAGCATGATGATCGGGCACTTGGATGTTTCGCGGATCTTGGCGCATACGCCCCAACCATCAAGCACGGGGAGCATCACGTCAAGCAGCACGAGATCCGGCTCTTTTTCCTTGAATTCTTCTACCGCCTTGCCGCCGTCGGCTGCGATGCGGACTTCAAAGCCCTCTTTGTCGAGATACATTTTGATGAGGTTGGAAATATTGTTATCGTCCTCTACGACAAGAATATTGCGTGCCATGCTCTTATCCCCTTTCACACAACCGTGTGCCTTTCTTCTGTGATGGTCATTGGTATCACTATTATACGCGAAACTGCGGTTTTTTCCTGAACATTCTGTTAAAACGTCACGCTTCTTTTGCGGCGGAAAGCTCGTTGAGTGCAGTGACCGGCCGAGAAGAGGAACACAGGCGGGCGAGCAGTGCGCTCCAGTTTTCCTGAAGGTTGGCATCGCTGCCCAGGTAAGCGATGCAGCCGCCGGAGCGGGCCTTGCGGAGAATGTCGCCGGCGACGGGCGGATCGGCACGGTAATCCAGATCGAAAACGATGGGGCAGTAGCCCGCCCTGCGCACGGCGCGCAGCGTTTCGTCCGATGCGTCGGAGAGGTAGACGAGCCGTGTTTTTTCGTTGCATGCCGTCCAGAGGGCATTGTTTGCACGCTCGATCGCGCTGAGCGTGCGCGCGCTGCCGCCGGAGGCATCGATGTACAGCGCGGCGGCGCTGCCGCTGATGACGATGCGGCGCAGCAGATCGCCGAGCGAGGAGAGCTGCTCTTCCGAGAAAAGGAACGTCGCTTTCGCGTTTTCCCTGACAAGCGTGTCAAGCAGCGCGTTCGAAACGTTCTCGTCCGTTACGCGCAGGGTGAGGCAGACAAGATTGCGGTCATTGTCCGTGTCGCTATCCGGGGGAGTATCTGCGCTATTGGAGCCATTGTGCGCTTTCATGTAGTCGTTGTAGCGCTGCTCCATGGACATGGCGGCGGCATCGATGAATTTTGCGTCCGAGAGCACGACGGTGTCGCTTTTGAGACGCACAAGGTATCCGTAGGTCACGCGCGTGTAGCTGTAATCAAGCGAGAAAAATTGCGTTAAAAGGTCAAGCGGCAAAAATACCACATCGCCGCGCACGATGGCTGCTCCGCTGTATTGGCGGTCGTTCTGGTCGGTGACGGTGCCGGCGGCAAAGTCAAAGGTCAGCGCGCTGCCCTGCCGGTAAACAACGGCGGTGCTCTTGTCGCGGCTGCGGGAATAGAAGAGTCCCAGGTCTGTGCCGGCGATCGCTGTGTAGGGAACATACAGCCGCCCGCCTGACCAAAAGGGCATCGTTCCGTCGCTGAGATCCGGGAGGAGCTGATCATTGACCGCGGTAAAGTATACGGTTGTTTCAGCCTCCGTCTTGGCGGGCGCAAGCGTAAAAAGCAGCAGCGTTGCAAGCAGCAGACACAAAAACCGTTTTCCCTTCATACGTTTCGCCTCCCGTCATTGAATCTTGTAATTATAACAATTTTTTCTCCGCTTTGCAATATCTGCGCAGTGCTCAGGCACCATAATAGCCAACCGTGGTGTTGGAGAAATAGTGCTGCACGATCTCTTCGGCGGAAAGCCCCTGTTTGGCAAGAATATTCGCTCCGTACTGGCTCATGCCGACGCCGTGGCCGTAGCCCGTGACGTGGAAGGTGAAGGAACCGTCCTTGTATGCCACAGTGAACGAGGGCGAGCGCAGCGAGAGAATGGTGCGCAGATCGTTTCCGCGCAGCTTGATGCCGCCGACCGTGACGGAGGCGACATAGTCCGAGTCGTTTCGCACGATGTCGCGGATCCACCCATCTGGATTGCCGGAGAGATCGGCGTCCGGCTTTGCGGCAAGGAAGAGAGACTTGAATTCCGCCGCCGTAAAGGTCGAAACGGAGTAGTAGTTCGGCACGAGTTCTTCCGTTTCGGGGCTTGAGACTTTCTGGAGGTAGGGGAGGTCATTCAGCCACACGTCGCCCGCACCCTGCGTGCTGCCGTCGGCGGAGGAAAAAAAGACGGCAAGGATCGGCGCGCCGTCATAGAGGATCACCTCGCCGTCTGTTTCGCTCACAGCGCGCGCAAGCTTTTCTTCGTAGTAGACGGCCATGCTGCCCCAGTTCGCCGCGGCCTGCTCGGCGCTTAAGTACGCCTTGCAGCAGGTGTGGTCATCGCAGGCATCGGCATCGGGGTGGTTGGCGCTGCCGCCGCCGCGGATGCGGTAGAGCGTATAGGTGCGTGCGGCGATGGCCTGCGCCTTGAGCGCCTCTTCTTCAAACGAGGCGGGCATTTCCGCGCGCAGCACGCCGAGAAGATACGTACCCATGTCCATCTCCTGCACCTCGCCCCGGATCAGAACGCGCAGAAGATCTGCGCTGTCGCGTTCGCCAGGGGCGGCCGGTTCACCGGAAGAAACGGAGGATTCGCCGTCGGCGGCGGGAGCGGCGGCGCTATCGAAGCGGCCTGCCGCCGCCCAGGCGAGGATCCAGATGAAGCCGATGAGCAGAAGCGTAATGCGAAAAAGCTGTTTCAAAATGTGTTCCTCCTTGCAGACGGTTTGCCGCAGTTGCTCTGGTGAGAGCTTTTTATCACTATATGACAGACTTGTCCGTGAAATGATTCATGGACAAACGGGAATGAGTGTGCTATCATGATGGAACAGATATTTTCCGGCGCCGTGCGCGCCGTATTCCGGAAAAGGAAAGGGTTCGGTTTTGTGAAAATTCTTCATTGGCTTTTGCTGGCGCTGTTTTCTGCGGCAGCGGCGTTTGCGCGTCTCCGCCTGCTCGCCGCGGGCTTTGATGCGAACGGGCTGCCCGTCCCGATGGACCTGAACACCATGGCGCTGCCTGCGGTGCTTATCGTTGCGGCAGTCATCGCGCTCGTTATGGCGCGGCGTTACCCCGCGCAGCGCGAGCTGTGCGGCGGCATGGACTTATACTTTGCCTTTGACCGCTCCACGCTTGCCGTGATGCTGACGGTGCTCGGCTGCTTTGCGCTCATTGGCTCGGCGGTGTACTCGATGGTGTTCTTCCTGCGCACGACCGTCACGATGACGCTTTCAGTCTTTCTGGCTGTCGGTGCGGCATGCCTGCTGTACGCCGTGGCCGCGCTGCGGCGCAAGGCGGAGTTCCCCGGCGTTGTGCTGCTCGTGCCCGTGTGCGCGATGGTGCTTGCGCTGATCCTCTTTTATCGCGAGCATGCGGCCGACCCCGTGCTGCGCCACTATGATGTCGAAACGCTGGCGCTCGCAGCGCTGACGGTGCTGCTGCTCGAATTTGCTGCCTTTGCCTTCCGCGGCGGTGCGCCGCGGCTGCTGATGCCCGCAAGCTCTCTGAGCGTGATCCTCTGCGCCGCGGCTCTGGCGGCGCGCCCGGCACTTTCTGAGATCCTCTTTTACGCAGGCGGCGCGTGCATTGCACTTGCCATCGGTGCGGCGGCGGATTTTGACCCGTGAAGGCACAGAGATATAGAAATGTCGAAAGAAAACGAAAAAGGACGCCTCACGGCGTCCCTTTTCTTATAAGATGGAAGATTGGATGAAAAGAAGCTATTGTCTCTTGCAAGTATTAAGATAAGGGACGCATGTTAACAAAGTTCGGGGAAAAGTGTTACAAAAGTATTAAATGAATGATTTCTTTCGAAGCTTAGCGCAGGGTGCGGAAAAAATCTGCCAGCACGGCCCGACACTCATCTTTGAGAATGCCGCCCACGAGCGCAGGGCGGAAGGGGAAGCGCTCCATAAAAAGGTTCAGCACGCCGCCGCAGGCGCCCATCGCCTCATCGCGCGCGCCGTAGAAAACGCGCGGAATACGGGCGTTGATGATCGCGCCCGCGCACATGGGGCAGGGCTCAAGCGTCACATAGAGCGCGCAGCCGTCGAGCCGCCACGACTTCAGCGCTTCGTTTGCCTGCGCGATGGCCTCCATCTCTGCGTGCGAAGAGGTGTGCTGCTTTTCCTCGCGCCGGTTGCGGCCGCGGCCGATGATCTTACCGTCCTTGACGATGACGCAGCCGACGGGCACCTCGCCCTCCGCTGCGGCTTCCCGCGCAAGAAGAAGCGCTTCGTGCATATAGTTTTCGTGCTCCATGGCTGGCTCCTTGTTTGAAAAGAGGAATATTTGTCCATACTTTCCATACACTGACTTTGCAAAGGTATGGGAGGGCGGAACAATGCGAAAGGTCAATTTGCTGCGCTGCGACATCGCGCGCGACGCATCCATGCAGGACTTGTTCAGCGAGCTGAGCGACACGCGCGTGGCGCTCTCGCAGGCGTATGCCCGCTTCAACGCGGTCTGCGAGCCGGAGCTGGTCGACGCCTGCGTATATGAGATCAACGCCGAGCTTTCGCGTTATGATTATCTGCTGCGGCAGATCAAGGAACGCGGCGGCAGAGCTGTGTGCAAAACGTGCAGCGAGGGGGCGGTGAAATGGGAATAACAGAAAAGGTGCTGCTCGTCCTGCTCGGTGTGTTTGCGCTGCTGGCGCTGCTCAAGCTGTTTGCGGCGCCTCTGAAGCTCACAGGCAAGCTGCTCGTCAACACGCTGCTCGGCTTTGCCCTCTTGGGGCTGCTGAACGTGCTGGGCGTGCTGGCAAGGCTCTCGCTGGGGCTGAATCTCTTCAACGCGCTTGTGATCGCCATTCTTGGCGTGCCGGGACTGGCGCTGCTTATTTTGCTGCGACTGGTGTTCATTTAGTCTACATATTCTGATATGTGATTGCCGCGTAGGAACGCGGCAATTTTTACATTTCGCGCTCGTCGCCGGTTCCCCAGCCGTAGAGCGGATAGCGCTGCATCGCGCCGAAGAGCTTCTGCTTGAGGTCAGGGTAGCGCATCGAGAGCGACTCGATCAGTTCCTTGACCTCCTGCCGGCGTGTTTCGCCGTTGGCAGGGCAGGGGTTGTGTACGATGGGAAGATCCAGCTTGGCGGCGGCGCTGCGCACCTGCTGCTCTTTGACATAGAGCAGCGGGCGGATCTGGGTCACGTCCGTGCGGCTGAGGTAAGTAACGGGCTGGAAGCAGCCGATGCGCCCTTCGAAGAGAAGATTCATCAAAAGCGTTTCCACTGCGTCGTCATAGTGGTGACCGAGCGCGATCTTCTTGATGCCGTGCTCGTTCATCGCCGTGGAGAGCGCGCCGCGGCGGAGCTTTGCGCACAGTGAGCAGGGATTTTTCTCCTTGCGCTCCAGAAAGACGACCTCGTAGATCGGCACATTCACGCGGATATACGCTACGCCGAGCGTTTCACAGTAGTCGGCGACCGCGTCAAAGTTCATGCCCGGCACGCCCGTTTCGACCGTGATGGCGGCGACGCGGAATGGCTTCTGGTAGAATTTGGAAAGGCGTGCGAGCGCGGTGAGCGTGACGAGCGAGTCCTTGCCGCCGGAAACGCCGACGGCAACGGTCTCGCCGGATTCGATCATGTCATAGTCCGTGACGCAGCGGCGTACAAGCCCTAAAATTTCCTGCATAGGTGTAACTCCTTGAGAAAAACAAAAGAATTTGATTTTGCGATTTTAGAATTCAAGAGATAATAGAAGAAAAACGAAGTATTTGCGAGCATTGTCTGCGCTAAATTAAAATGGTGTTGACATTTCTGCGCGGGAATGCTATAAATAGACTCGTTCCGATTTTACCAAGGGACAAAGAAAATGTAAAGCACGAGCTTTCATTCATAGATCAAATGGAGGAAACACACCATGTCCACTTTTATGGCGAACAAGGGCAACATCGAGCGTAAGTGGTACGTCATCGATGCTGCCGGCAAGCCCATGGGCAAGACCGCCGTTGCTGCGGCTGATCTGCTCCGCGGCAAGCGCAAAGTCACCTATACCCCGCACGCCGACTGCGGCGACAACGTCATCATCATCAACGCTTCCAAGGCCATTCTCACCGGCAACAAGATGGAGCAGAAGTACTATCGTACGCACTCCGGTTGGGTCGGCGGCCTGAAGGAGACCAAGTACCGCATCCTCATGGAGGAGAAGCCCGAGCTCGCAATGCGCGTGGCTGTGCGCGGCATGATGCCCCGCAACACCGTGACCAAGGACTCCCTGAAGCGTCTGCACATCTATGCTGGTGATACCCACGAGCAGCAGGCTCAGAAGCCCGAAGCTTACGAAGTCTAAGGAGGAAGAGAAGAATGTATCAGTCCAAGAAGCCTTATCTGTACGGCACCGGCCGTAGAAAGTCCTCCGTCGCCCGCGTTCACCTCTTCCAGAACGGTACCGGCGCCATCACCATCAACGGCCGCGACATCGACGAGTATTTTGGCCTCGAGACCCTGAAGATGGTCGTCCGTCAGCCCCTGGCCGCTACCGAGGAACTCGGCAAGGTCGACATTGTTGCCACCGTTGAAGGCGGCGGCGTTTCCGGTCAGGCCGGCGCTCTGCGTCACGGTGTGGCCCGCGCCCTGCTGCTGGTCAACCCCGAGTACCGCACCGTCCTGAAGAAGGCCGGTTTCCTGACCCGCGATCCTCGTATGAAGGAGCGCAAGAA
>OFPS01000053.1_pt1 | contig 147409 bp, 130 predicted proteins | sample 1542111 | NCBI WGS metagenome assembly OFPS01 (sample SAMN04209233, study PRJEB22552) | human gut metagenome | biome: gut; material: feces | host: Homo sapiens | place: USA: Oklahoma | reverse complement strand
TGCTGCTGCGGGAGGACGCGGGCGGCTATGTGCTGGTGGCCGTCGTCTCCTTTGCCGCGGCGGTGGCGATCACCGCGCTGTGCTTCCGGCTCAGAAACAGAGAAAACCAGAAAAAAGGCGGGACGGACAAGCCGAACCGACACGAACAGGAGGAGAAAAGCCAATGAAGAAACGAATACTCAGCATCCTGCTTCTATGCTGCATGGTGCTGATCATGCTTCCGACAACAGTATTGGCAGCGGACGGGCCGATGGATACCATACCAAAGTACGACGTGAGCATTGACGTGTACAACCGGACATCGGACATATCCATTAAGGACAGTAGGAGCTACTATATCTACTCGTCCGTTCCCGATAAGCTCAGGGACACATGGGCATGGGATAAGAAGATATTCATCAAGGGAGATAAAACCGCGCCGCACGTATTTATTGACGGCGTAAATATTAAAATGAGCCCCAGCTCCCTGGGGCCGGCCATAGAGTTGAACAAAAAGGCTTCGGCATATATCTATTTCATCGGCAAGAACAGCTCCCTGCAAGGCGCCGACGGCCGCGCGGCAATACAGAAAAACCGCAGCGAGGGTCAGCTTTATGTTCTGGCGCGCACAGGCACCACGGTGACCTGCAAGGGCGGCGACAAAGCGGCGGGCATAGGAGGAAGCTACGCGACCCGCAATATTTCCAACGGTTATTACAACGGAGATATGTACGGCCACGGCGTGAATATGCACTTCGGCTCTCAGAGCAATCCTGACTACTGGGGCGGCATCATAGCGGCCATCGGCGGCAATGGCGGCGCAGGCATCGGCGGCGGCCAGGGAGGTGCCGGTGAAAAGCTGTATTTCTACTCCGGTACGATACAAGCCACCAGCGACAGATTTGCTTCCGGTATTGGCGGCAGCTATGAGGGTCGCGGCAGTGAGATCTATATTTATGGTGGCACAGTCAGCGCTCAAGGCGGCGAAGGTGGCGCTGGTATCGGCGGCGGCTGTTGGAAAACGGAGCAGGACATGAATGGCATCAACGCCGCTCACGATATCTACATCTCCGGCGGCACGGTCACGGCCAAAGGCGGCTACAACGGCGCTGGTATCGGCGGCGGGCAGTATGTCCCCGCCCGTAATATCACGGTGACGGGCGGCGTTGTGACGGCGACAGGACACTACGGAGCGGCGATAGGCGGCGGTCGCTGGTGCCACGGAATGGACATAACCCTTACCGACGCCACTCTGAATCTGTCGACCAATTACCGCAGCAACGGCTCGAACGCGGCGGCTGTCGGCTACGGCGACATTGTTTACAAACCGGAGCAGCTCGTGGCGGATCCGTCAATCGCGACGAATGACCGGATAAAGGTCGGCTCAAAGAATGGAAAGATCGTCATGCTGACGGCTAACGGTCACGCGCTCAGAACGGATGGGAAACCGAGCTACTTCATGCATCTCACTGATTTCCTGATTCCGGACAGCGACGGAATGATTGACCTGTCGCTGCTGACTTTGCCATACACGCAGAACTACGGATGGGCGATAACTGATCTTGATATGAAAATGATGGAGACCTCCTGCGAAGGGAATCATGTCTATGGCTGGAAAGACTGGAATGGCTGTCATGTCTGGGGATGCACACGCTGCCCGGCTCGGGATCCACTAAAGAGTGGACCTGCTCCGGATGGTGAACATATTCCCGGAGAATGGGAAAGCCAGGAAAAGAAGTGCACTGTGTGCGGGCATAAGCTGATGAAGGACACGACCCCGCCGGTGATCGAGGGAATTACGAATGGAATGGAGTATACCGCCGACGACACCGATGACGGGCAGCCAGGCACGATCAGCTTCACAGTCAGCGACCCGGTGAGAGACAAGGAGGTGTCCTCCGGCGTCAAGTCTGTGACGATCAACGGTGAGGAGCAGACCGTGCAGACCGGACAGGCTTATCAGCTGACCGCGCCGGACGGCGGCAACAATGACGAAGGACTTGTGTATGAGGTCGTCGTTACGGACAATGCGGGCAACAGCACCACAACAAAGATAACTCTGTACAGAAGACACCGGGTCCTGATCCTGAGTGACAGAAACGACCCGAGCAGCGCGATCCTCCACCTTGGCGTGCCGCACGGGTTTGAACTGGAACTGCCGTTCGATAATCTGCCGAAGGAAGCGTATTTTGTCGACTGGGATAACGAGGACATCAAAATAAGCCGCGGGGAGAATAATGACTATAACTTCGGCATCATCAACTCGAACCGGACGTTCCTTCAGGTGATTCCGGAGACTGAACTGCCAACGCTGGAGTTAGGGCTCAGGAGCAGGCGCTTCTGGGGCTATCACGCAGACTCGGAGAGCGATTTCTGCTACGCGGATATGCCGTCAAAGACTGAGGAAGGCTATCTTATGGATATCCGCGTCACATCAAACAAAATCGGCTACTACTTCGGATCGCCGGTACGCTACACGCAGGAGCAGCTGAAAGCACTGGATGTAGAGGGCAAAATCAAGTGGACGCAGTTCGACACGACCTCGCTCCTGACATTCGATGTGATTTCCTATGAGGAATATAACGGAAGCTGGTACTACTATGCGAAAGCGACAAACGAGGTGGGGACAAGATACGTTTCAACGCCGAACATCATCATAGACGCCGACCCGGCGGTGGCGCTGGAATATCCCTCCGGCAAGGAACTTACCGGCAAGTATAGGCAAACCGAGAGCGGTACATACTGGGGCGATCTGCAATTCACCGTGGTTGATGAATCGGAGTTCACCGTAAAGGACGGGAGTACGCCTCTGGAGCCGGATGAGAATGGCGTCTATACGATAAAAGCGGACATGGACGAGGGCATAAAGCACGAGATCGTTATCATGGACGCCGGCAACAATAGAACTGCGTATATCAACGAGATACGTATGAACACGCTTGACCGCAGGGATAATCCCTCTGCCCTGAATCTACCGAACGGCGCGAATCTGGAGGAAAGTCTCCCGAAGACGGTTCGGATTCTCACGGCAAGAGACAGCTCTATGTTTACCAATATCCCTGTGATATGGGAAATACCAGAGACGTATGAGCAGGCGTCAAAGCGGGAGCAGAGCTTTACCGTGAACGGAACGCTTGACCTGTCTGGTACGGATATCGTGCTGCATCCGGATAAGACGGAGCTTGGAAAAGCCCAGATATCCGTGACGATTGCGGGCGCGCCGCGCTACACGCTGACGATAGCGGATAGCGCAAACGGCAGTATAACGGTGGTAAATGCCACAGAAACCGCCGAGGACGGCAAGCCGCTGTTCTTTAAGGACGAGCTTGTTATGCTCTCCATCGCCCCCGACGAGGGCTATATGCTTAGCGCGCTGTCCGTTAACGGTATCCCCGCCACCGTTGCGGTTGGAGACGATACCTATACCTTCGCCCAGCCGGAGGAAAACGTCACCATAACCGCAACGTTTGAAAAGCGCAACGAGCATACCGTCACGTTTGACGCGAACGGCGGCTCCGAGCCTGAGGATCTGCCAGAGGAGGTCACCACCGCAATGCCCGCCAAGAAGGTATTGCACGGCAGCGAGTATTATCTGCCGGAGTGCGAGTTTATTGCGCCCGAAAATCAGCAGTTCAAGGCATGGCAGATAGACGGTACGGAGTATCCGGTGAACGCCCCCGTGACCGTCACCGCTGACATCACAGTCAAGGCGCTGTGGGAGGACGCACCTCCCGCCCATGTCGAGTACACCATCACCGTGAAAACGGACGGCAACGGCACAGCTTCCGCATCTCCTGCAAAGGCTGTTGCCGGTGAGGAAATCACCCTGACTGCCACGCCTGACGGAGGCTACCACTTCAAGGAGTGGCAGGTCATCAGCGGCGGCGTGACCATCAAGGACGACAAGTTCCTCATGCCGAACGACAACGTGGAGGTCAAGGCTATCTTCGAGAAGGACGCACCTCCTGCGCCTACCAATCCCGCCAAGCCCAACATCAGCGTCACCGGAACCTACACCTACAATGGCTCCGAGCATACCGCAACCGTGAGCGGCTATGATCCCACCACTATGGACATCACGGACAACACCGCCACGGACGCGGGCGATTACACCGTTAGCGTCACGTCCAAGACCGGCAAATGGGCGGACGACAGCACCGACGCCGTGACCGCAACGTGGAAGATTGGCAAAGCCACGCAGGAAGCGCCCATCAACTTGACCGGTACTGCACCCACCACCGAGGGCGGCAGCGACGGCAAAATCAGCGGCGTGGATTCAACGATGGAATACCGTGCGGAGAGCGAAATCTACATCGCCTGCATCGGTATCGAGATTGAAAACCTGCCTGCCGGCAATTACTTCGTTCGCTATGCGGGGGATAACAACCACTTTGCCAGCTCTGATACTGTGGTCGCCGTGGACGATGGAGAGCCGCTTGAGGAATTCACTATCACCTTTGATGGCAACGCCGGCAGCGGCAGCATGGCTTCCGTGACCGTCAAGGCAGGGGCAAATTATACCCTGCCCGAGTGCGGCTTCACCGCTCCTGACGATCAGGAGTTCAAGGCGTGGGAGATCGGCGGCATGGAGTACGAGGTAGGAGATTCCTACACAGTGAATGAGGATACCGAGATCAAGGCGCTGTGGGAAAACAGCGTTATTACCCCCACCACCACCTACACCGTCACCGTCAGCAATGACGGAAACGGCACTGGTACCGCAACTCCTTCCACCGCTGCGGCCGGCACGGAGATCACCCTGACCGCTACGCCCAAAAAGGGCTACCACTTCAAGGAGTGGGAGGTCATCAGCGGCGGCGTGACCATCAAGGACGACAAGTTCCTCATGCCGAACGACAACGTGGAGGTCAAGGCCATCTTCGAGGAGGACGCACCGCCTGTGCCCACCGAGTTCACCATCACCGTGAAAACGGACGGAAACGGAACGGCTTCCGCATCTCTTGTAAAGGCTGCGGCTGGTACGGAGATCACCCTGACCGCCACGCCTAAAGAGGGCTACCACTTCAAGGAGTGGGAGGTCATGAGCGGCGGCGTGACCATCAAGGACAATAAGTTCATCATGCCGAGCGCCAACGTGGAGGTCAAAGCAATCTTTGAGAAGGACGCACCTCCTGCGTCCACCGAGTTCATCGTCACCTTTGACGGCAACGGCGGTACGCCCTCTGTCAGCAGCATGACCACCACCAATCAGAAGCTGAGTTCTCTGCCCAGCGCCTCCCGGAGCAAGCACAGCTTCGACGGCTGGTACACCGAAGAGAGCGGCGGCACAAAAATTACGACCGATACCGAGTTTCCCGCAGATACCACCGTGTATGCCCATTGGACTTACACGGGCGGCGGAGGCAGCAGCGGCTACAGCTACTACACCATCAAGGCAACTGCCGGGGCTGGCGGCTCCATTTCTCCCTCCGGCAATGTCAGCGTCCGCGAGGGCCGGGATCAGACCTTCACCATCACCCCAGACAAGGGCTATGCTGTCGCCAACGTCAAGATCGACGGCAAGAGCATCGGCGCGGTGAAGTCCTACACCTTTGAGAATGTCAGCAGAACCCATACCATCGAGGTCATCTTTATGAAAGCCAACGGCAACCCCCAGACAGGCGTGTTTGTGGATGTAGCCACTGGCAGCTATTATGAGGATGCTGTGGATTGGGCAGTGGAGAACGGCATTACCAAGGGAACCGATGATACCCATTTCTCCCCGGATGGCATCTGCACTCGTGCGCAGGCCGTGACCTTCCTGTGGCGCGCCGCTGGCAGTCCCGAACCCGAAACCCGCGCCATGCCCTTCAACGACGTCCCCGTGGGCAGCTATTATTACGACGCTGTGCTATGGGCGGTAGAAAACGGCATCACCAAGGGCACCAGCGACACCACGTTCAGCCCCAACATGACCTGCACCCGCGCCCAGATCGTCGCGTTCCTGTGGCGTTCCGAGAAGTCCCCGGCAGCGGGTACAGCCAATCCCTTTGCCGATGTGAAGTCCACCGCCTACTATGCTGATGCGGTACTGTGGGCGGTCAAGGAGAACATCACCAAGGGAACCACCAGCACGACATTCAGCCCCAATGCGGATTGCACCAGAGCGCAGATCGTGACCTTCCTCTGGCGCTGCAAGAAGTGACCGGCTGACATACGGCTAAACATCAAAGCCGCTGGCATGACCCCATAAGCGAACATCGGACAGCGCAGCGGACGGGCATCTCGCCCTGAAGCTGCGCTGTTCTCTTTTCGCTACAAGAAACAAATCAATGACATTTTGAGCTGCGCCGCTATCCCAGCGCGGCAAGGAGACAGCATTATGAAAAGAATCACAAGAATCATTCGTCCGATCATCTGCATGGCCGTCCTTCTCTTTGCCATGACCACGGCAGTCATGGGCTGCTATCAGAAAGGGACGGAGCCTATCGACATTCCCGACAGAACGCCTTCCGGCACATCTGCGCCTCAGCCATCAGCGACTCCCGCGGGCGAAGTTATCCCCTCGGTGGACAGGCAGGCAGAGTTGGCGGAAGCCAGAGCGAAGAATCCCGACACCGTGGCATGGCTGTATATCCCCGGTGCGGAGGTGGACGACCCTGTGATGCAGGCGGAGGACAACGGCTATTACCTAAAGCTGGATGAAAACGGCGAGTACGCCATGTGGGGCTGTTACTATGCCCATTGTGAAAACCAAATCGGCGGCAGGGATAAGCTGGACAAAAACACCACCATTTTCGGCCACTCCGCCAGCAACTGCGACCCGGACGGTGTACGGTTCACCAAGCTCTACCGCTATATGGATGCAGACTTCGTAAAGGAGAATCCCTACATCTACCTCTCCGTGGACGGAGACGACCTGATCTTCCAGATCACCGCCCTGTTCATCACGGATATTGAATTTGACTATATCAATCCCAATCCCATAGGCGGCGAGCTTACCGACTTCTTCCAGACCGTGGAGAGGAAAAACTGGCTTGACTTTGATGGCGTGACCTTCTCCGAGGAAGATACCGTTCTGACCCTCTCCACCTGCTGCCGAAAGTATGACAAGGCCAACAGCGGCAATCAGCGGCTGGTGGTCATGGCAAAGCTGCTGCCGGAGGGGGCGACCGCGCAGGAGTTCAGCGTATCCCTTGTGGATAGTCCTGAAATGCCCTAAAAGAAATCAGAATACGACGATAACAGGACACCCATCCTTGCGGTACTGAAAAGCAGCGTATGGTATAGGGAAAACGGCGGCTGCTCTGTACGGGGCGGCCGTTGTTTTTGCTGTCCCAACATTTTTCAGATGAAAGGGACCTATGCGTATGACAGGAGAGCACAGGAGGTGCCGCTAATGCTGCGGCAACAAGCCGCGCCGGGAGCATAGCCGGACGATACCCAGACACAGTAGGATACCTATGCCCTCCGGCAGCTACCGACAATTTCCATACTGAACCGCACCGATGCGCCCATACAGGCTTTTATGCCTGTGTGGGCGCTTTTTGTCGTTCCCGGCACTTTTTCGCCGTGGGCTGCCGCTCCCCGCCGCCCTTCGTTCTGGAAGGAACATCCACCCGAACAGAACGAAAGGAGCGCAGCATGAGCCGCGAAAAAAATATTTTTGAGAAATTTCCGAAAAAATGGCCAAAAGGGGTGTTTGCAAGACGAGTAGGGGGTGAAAGGGGAAACATCGACCTGCCTTCCGGCGCGAAGGGAGGTGAGAAAATGGACCTCGACCGTCACGACGAACACAAGCAGCATACCTTTGACAGCTTTTGCAAAAAGGTGATACGGTGCGAAGCCTACAACGCCTACCGCGCAATCGGGCGCCGGCAGGATCTTGAGATCCCGTTCAGCCAGTTGCCGGAGGAGGCGATGGAGGCACTTGCGGCCTGGGACGTCTACCCCTGGGAATACACATCCTTCCCCGTGGACGGCGACGTGATCCTCATTAAGGATGACCGGCTGGCCGACGCGCTGACCGCCTTGCCTCAGAGATTCCGGGATATCCTTCTGATGTACTGGTTCCTGGAGCTGGCAGACCGGGAGATCGGCGAGAGGCTGAGCCTGTCCCGGAGAACGGTCAACAACCGCAGGCAGCAGGCCTATGAGCTGCTGAAAAAGCTGATGGGAGGTGACGCGAATGAGTAAGCACAAGCTGATTCCGTATCCGGTAATCGCCGCCGCCGTGCGGGGCGACCCGGAAGCCGTGAACCGTGTGCTGGATCACTATTCCGGCTACATAGCGGCTCTGTCCATGCGCAGAGGGTATGACCAGAACGGAAATCCCTGCCTTGCAGTGGACGAGGAGATCCGCCGCCGGATCGAGACGAAGCTGATCGTCGCCATCCTGAGTTTCGACCTGAACTGAACCCAGGCGGGTCTTAACCGCGCGCACCCCTTTCCGTGCGGCTGAACCCTTTGCTCCTTGACAAAGAAAGCCCGGCAAATCCCGGCGCAGCATAGAGCAGACGGATACATTCCCGTCTGTGCGGAGCCATACGGCCGGCGCGCCATGACCCTCCAACGAGGCGAGCGATATCCACCAAGCCGCAAAGCGGGCAAGGCAGCCCGCGGGCCACGATGCACAGACAGGGCGATACTCCCTTGCAGTCACAGTCCGGGCGTGCAGCCGTATTCAGGCGGTGAGGCGTCGCAGGCAATGAGCAGGGCCGCGCGAGAACCGCGCGGGGGTGGGATTCCCGTGGAGCTGAAAAGCCATTCAGCCGTCCGTTTCTGCTGTTCTTTGTAAGCTATCAAAACATGATTTGTTTTCAGGCGATTAGAAAGGGGCTAACTATGCAAACGACCGTTTCATCTGAAAAGAAATACGCCCCGCCGAAGCGGAGCGAAAAACAGATCGGCAACACAACCTTTATCGTCAATTCCTTCTTTCGGGAAAAGAGCGACGAGAGTATTGCCGTGAAGTTGGAACGTCTGATGAAAGCGGACGTTCAGAAAAAAGCGACAACTTAATTCTCCCAAACAGGCAGACAGGGACAAAAAGACGCGGTATAATGAAGGTGACTTCAAAACCGTGTTTGACTGCCGGATGGGAGGTTACTATGTATCATCAGTCAAACACCGCTGCCGCGCTTCAATTCCCTTACAACGCTATGAGCGTCGAAGCTGTTACCGCTTTGTACTGCCGTTTGTCGCGTGACGATGAATTGCAGGGCGACAGCAACAGTATCATCAACCAAAAAAAGATCCTTCAACGCTACGCACTTGACCACGGCTACAAAAACTATCGCTTTTATATTGATGACGGCATTTCGGGTACGACGTTCAACCGCCCTGGCTTCCAGCAAATGATTGCGGATATCGAAGCCGGCCTTGTCAAGCGGGTCGTTATCAAGGATATGTCACGCCTGGGCCGTGATTATCTGCAAGTGGGCATGTATACCGAGATCATGTTCCCGGAGCATGACATTCACTTTATTGCTGTCAACGATGGTGTGGACAGCACCCAGGGTGATAATGAGTTCACTCCTTTTCGGAACATCATCAATGAGTGGTATGCGAAGGACACCAGCAAGAAGATCCGTGCCGTGATGAAGGTCAAGGGCAACGCCGGCGAGCATCTGACGACCCTGCCGCCCTATGGCTACATGAAGTCTCCTGACAACAAAAAGCTGTGGGTCAGGGACGAGGAAGCCGCAACGGTGGTCTATGAGATCGGCCTATATGTGATGGACGGTTTCGGACCGTCCCAGATTGCAAGGAAGCTGACAGAGCGAAGGATCTTGACCCCGGCCGCCTATTATGCCAGCAGGGGCCGGAAAGCAAGCAATATCAAGCGGGGCTTACCCTACGCATGGGATGCCTCCACCGTAGCGGATATCATGGACCGCTGGCGGGAGTACCTGGGGCACACGGTCAATTTCAAGACGAGGAAGAAGTCCTACAAGAGCAAAAAGGTCATCCATAATCCGGAAAGTGAGTGGATGATCTTTGAGAACACCCATGACCCGATCTGGACGGAGGCAATCGCGGACGCTGCGAGAGCAGCAAGGCAGACGCGCCGTCGTCCTACAAAAATGGGAGAAATGGGGATGTTCTCCGGCATGATGTTCTGCGCGGACTGCGGATCTGTCATGTATCAATGCAGAGCCACCAACTTCCGACGCGAGCAGGAATACTACCTATGCGCCGGCTACCGAAAGAGCCGTGACTTCTGCGGTCAGACCCATTCCATCCGCACGGTGATCTTGGAGGAATTGATTCTGGAAAACCTGCGGGAGATCGTTTCCTTCGCCTCCCGCAGTAAGGACGAGTTTGTGAGGCTGGTCATGGACAGTGACCTGCGGCAGCGTGACCGGGATCTTGCAAAGCGGAAACGGCAGCTTGTCGATTCCGAGAAGCGGATCACAGAGCTGGATGCTATCTTCAAGCGGCTCTATGAGGACAACATTTCGGGCAAGCTCTCCGATGAACGCTTTCAGAAGCTCTCTGCGGACTATGAGAAGGAAGAACAGGAGCTCAAGGTGCTGGCGAGTTCCCTTCGGAAAGAAGTGGAGCTGGAGGAAAGCAAATCGGCGGATGTAGATCGTTTTCTCTCCGTTGTGGAGAGGTACACGGATATCCCGGAGCTCACGCCCTGCATCCTCCATGAGTTCGTGGAGAAAATCATCGTCCATGCGGCCAGCGACCCGAAGGGCAAGAATCGGACGCAGGAGGTCGACATTTACTACAAGGGCATCGGAGCCTTGGAAATGTCAAAAGTCACGGCATCAATGGAAAAATGAGAAAACGGTACAGCCGAAGCTATACCGTTCTCTCTTTCCTCACGATGTTTTCTTATCGGGAGCAGCCTTTTGGGAACCGCTTTTTGTTGTTTTGGGGATGTTTAGTTGTTGCCGCTGCTGGTCGCGCGCAGCGTCACGTCGTGATAGCCGCCCTCAACAATACTGGTGGCGGAGACGAGCGTGAGCTTCGCGTTCTTCTGCAGGTCGGGGATGGTCGTCACACCGCAGTTGCACATGGTGGACTTGACCTTGTAAAGGCTTCTTGCGACGTTGTCCTGCAAAGAGCCTGCGTAGGTGACGTAGGAATCGACGCCCTCTTCGAAGGCAAGCCCCGTCTTGCCGCCGAGGTCGTAGCGCTGCCAGTTGCGCGCGCGGTTCGAGCCCTCGCCCCAGTATTCCTTGACGTACACGCCGTTGACGAGCAGCTTGTTCGTCGGCGATTCGTCGAAACGTGCGAAGTAGCGGCCAAGCATCAGGAAGTCCGCGCCCATGGCGAGCGCGAGCGTCATGTGATAGTCGTGAACGATGCCGCCGTCGGAGCAGATGGGAACATACACGCCCGTCTCGCGGAAGTATTCGTCGCGCGCAGCGGAAACCTCGATGAGCGCGGTCGCCTGACCGCGGCCGATGCCCTTGGTCTCGCGCGTAATGCAGATCGAGCCGCCGCCGATACCGACCTTGACAAAGTCTGCGCCGCACTCGGCGAGGAAGCGGAAACCGTCGCGGTCGACGACGTTGCCCGCGCCGATCTTCACGCTGCTGCCGTAGTTTTCGCGCACGTAGTCGATGACCTTCTTCTGCCAGACGGAGTAACCCTCGGACGAGTCGATGCACAGCACGTCTGCGCCGGCCTCAACAAGCGCAGGAATGCGCTCGCGATAGTCGCGGGAGTTGATACCCGCGCCGACGAGATAGCGCTTCTTGCCGTCCTGCAGGGCAAGGGGGTGCTCCTTGTGCTCGGCATAGTCCTTGCGGAAGACAAAGTAGAGCAGGTGGTCGTTTTCATCTACGATGGGCAGCGCGTTGAGCTTGTGCTCCCAGATGATGTCGTTGGCCTCCTTGAGCGTGGTGGAGGCAGGGGCGGTGATAAGCTTTTCGCGCGGCGTCATGAACTCATACACCTTGACGTCCGTGCTCATGCGGCTCACGCGGTAGTCGCGGCTCGTCACGATGCCGAGGAGCTTGCCGTTGGGCGTTGCGTCCTCGGTGACGGCGACGGTGGAAAAGCCGTTCTCTTCCTTGAGCGCGAGCACGTCGGCAAGCGTGTGCTCGGGCGTCAGATTGGAAGCAGACGGCACAAAGCCCGCCTTGCTGCTCTTCACGCGGCGCACCATCTCCGCCTCGCTCTCAATGGACTGAGAGCCGAAGATGAAAGAAAGGCCGCCCTCCTTGGCAAGGGCGATAGCAAGCGTGTCGTTCGAGACAGACTGCATGATCGCCGAGACCATCGGGATATTCAGGCTGATGGGGCACTCCTCCTGCCCCTTGCGATAGCGCACGAGGGGCGTTTTGAGTGAAACGTTGTCAGGAACACAGTCCTCCGCGGTATAGCCGGGAACGAGAAGATATTCGCTGAACGTGTGAGAAGGTTCGGGATAATAGTAAGCCATAGATCTGCTCCTCTCTTCTTATTTTACTTGAAGTAGCGCACAGCAGAGGTGAACAGCTCCATCTCATACTGGCCGGGGACATTGCGGTAGAGGTTCTTGCCGATACGCTCGGTATGCCCCATCTTGCCCAGCACGCGGCCATCGGGCGAGGTGATGCCCTCGATGGCGCAGAGCGAGCCGTTGGGGTTGAATGCTGCATTCATTGTAGCACACCCGTCAAGGTCTACATACTGCGTGGCGATCTGGCCGTTGGCAGCAAGCGCCTTGACAAGCTCCTCCGAGGCAAGGAAGCGGCCCTCGCCATGGGAAATGGGCACGGTGTAGATGTCGCCGACCTTCGTGCCGGCAAGCCACGGGGACTTGTTGGAGCACACGCGCGTGCGCACAAGGCGGGACTGATGACGGCCGATGACGTTGTAGGTAAGCGTCGGGCAGTCGGCATCGGTATCCATGATCTTGCCGTAGGGCACAAGGCCGAGCTTGATGAGCGCCTGGAAGCCGTTGCAGATACCGAGCATCAAGCCGCCGCGCTGCTCAAGCAGCGCCGTGACCTGTTCTTTGACCGCAGCGCTGCGGAAGAAGGCCGTAATGAGCTTGGCGCTGCCGTCGGGCTCGTCGCCGCCGGAAAAGCCGCCGGGAACCACGATGATCTGGCTATCCTTGACTGCCTTGGCAAAGCGCTCCACGCTGTCAGCAACGTCGGCGCTCGTCAGGTTGCGGATAATAAACTGCTCGGCGTCCGCGCCTGCTTCAAGCAGGGCGCGCTGCGTATCGTACTCGCAGTTCGTGCCGGGGAAGACGGGGATCAGCGCCTTGGGACGCGCCAGCTTGATCGCGGGAGCAACGCGCTCCTGCGCTTCATAGGAAAGGCTCTCGACCGCGCCGGCGCTCTGCGTCTTCGTCGGGTAGACGGATTCGAGGACAGCGTCATTGAGAGCAAGAAGCTCGGAAATGCTCGCCTCATCGCTGCCGAGGGAAATGATCTTTTCCGCTGTGGTCGCGCCGATGCGCACAGCATCGGAAACTTCCTCCGTCAGCTCGGCGACGATCGCGCCGGGCATGGGAGCAAACCAGTCGCGCGCAGTCTTTTCGGCGGCAAAGCCGATCTCATTGCCGAGCGACATCTTCATCACTGCCTCGGCAAGGCCATTTTCAACCGCCCATGCGCTTGCGACCTTGCCCGCGCGGGCAAGCGCGGTAAAGCGTTCCCACGCCGCTTTCTGCTCTTCGGGTGTCGCGCCGTCAAAGAGGTAAACGCCGTGACCGGCAGCCTTGAAGTCAGTCGTCACGATCTCGCCTGCCAGCACGGGCGCGATGGCGAAGGAGATAAGCGTCGGCGGCACGTCATGGTCAAGGAAGGTACCGGACATGGAGTCCTTGCCGCCGATGGCGGCAGCGCCCAGTTCAAGCTGGGCATCGAGCGCACCGAGCAGCGCGGCAAAGGGCTTGCCCCAGCGCGCAGGCTCGCTGCGGAGCTTTTCAAAGAATTCCTGCAAGGTGAGATATGCCTTGTGATAATCTGCACCGGCAGCGACGATCTTAGCAACCGAGGTGTAGACCGCGCTGTGCGCACCCGTGTAAGGATCGGCGCTCAGTGCGTCGGGGTCGCAGCCCCAGGCCATCACGCTGCCCTGCTCGGTCTTGCTGCCCGGCAGCACCGGCAGCAGCGCCGCCATCGCCTGCGAGGGGCTGCGCTGCGTCTTGCCGCCAAAGGGCATGAGCAGCGAGAACGCACCGACGGTGGAGTCGAAGCGCTCGGCGAGGCCGCGGCGGGACGCGCTCTTGAGGCTGCCCGCCATATCGCGCAGCGTGCGCGGCGCGCAAGCGGACTCTGCCTGCTTTTCCCCAGCTTCTACACGAATGCTTGCGTGCTTGACCGCGCCGTTCGTGTCGAGGAACGCGCGCGAAAGGTCGGCAACCGTCTGTCCGCGCCAGTGCATGACCATGCGGGGGCTTTCGGTGACGACTGCAACGCGGTAGGCCTCCAGGTTTTCGGCCTGCGCGGCAGCGATAAACTTTTCCTCGTCCTCCGCCGCGACGACGACCGCCATGCGCTCCTGCGATTCGGAGATCGCAAGCTCGGTGCCGTCCAGCCCCTCGTACTTCTTGCGCACGGCGTCAAGCTCGATGGCAAGGCCGTCGGCCAGCTCGCCGATGGCAACAGACACGCCGCCCGCGCCAAAGTCGTTGCAGCGCTTGATGAGGCGCGTCACCTCGCCGTTTCGGAACAGGCGCTGGATCTTGCGTTCTTCGGGCGCGTTGCCCTTCTGCACTTCGCTTGCCATGGTGGTAAGCGACTTTAAGTCATGGCTCTTCGAAGAACCGGTCGCGCCGCCGATGCCGTCGCGGCCGGTGCGGCCACCGAGCAGGATCACAACGTCGCCCGGAGCGGGACGCTCACGCACAACGTTATTGGCAGGCGCCGCGGCAACGACCGCGCCGCATTCGAGTCTCTTGGCAATGTAGCCCTCGTGGTAAAGCTCGGCGACATGGCCGGTGGCAAGGCCGATCTGGTTGCCGTAGGAGGAGTAGCCCGCCGCAGCGGTCTGCGCGAGCTTGCGCTGAGGGAGCTTTCCGGGCAGGGTCTCGGCAAGGGTCTTTCTCGGGTCGCCGCCGCCCGTCACGCGCATCGCCTGATGGACGTAAGCGCGGCCGGAGAGCGGGTCGCGGATGCAGCCGCCGATGCAGGTAGCAGCACCGCCGAAAGGCTCGATCTCGGTGGGGTGGTTGTGCGTCTCGTTTTTAAACATCAGCAGCCAGTCCTGCTCCTCCCCGTTCACCTTGGCGGGCACGTGAATGGAGCAGGCGTTGATCTCCTCGCTCTCGTCGAGTTCGGGCAGCAAGCTGCGCTTTTTGAGGGTCTTGGTGCCGATGGTCGCAATGTCCATCAGCGTCTGGGGGCGCTTGGCGGCCTTTTCCGCACCGTAGACCTCTTCGCGCGCGGCAAGGTAGCGCTCATACGCGCCCTTGACGGCGGGATCGTCGATCGTGATCTCATCAAGATGCGTAGAGAACGTCGTGTGGCGGCAGTGGTCAGACCAGTAGGTATCGACCACGCGCACCTCGGTCACGGTGGGATCGCGGTGCTCTTCCTCGCGGAAATAGGCCTGCAGGGTCTTGAGATCGTCCAAATCCATGGCAAGGCCCATGGAGGAAAGGAGCGCAGAGAGCGCAGCATCGTCCATGGTGATAAAGCCCTCGACCAAAGCGACGCTCTTGGGATCGGAGAGGTTTTCCACAAGCGTTTCAGGCTTTGCAAGCGTGGCCTCACGGCTCTCAACGGGGTTGATGACATAGCGTTTGACGGCTTCGACGTCCTTATCCGTCAGCGTGCCGTAGAGCGCGTAGACCTTTGCCGTGCGGATGCGCGGACGCTCGCCCTGGCTCAAAAGCTGGATGCACTGTGCCGCGCTGTCGGCGCGCTGATCGAACTGGCCGGGCAGCGGCTCGACGGCAAACACGGCGGCAGCGCCGGAAACGTCGGTCTCCTCGCTCGTCAGGTCGAGCTGCGGCTCGGAAAAGACGGTGGTGCAGGCATAGTCGAAGAGGTCTTTGTCCATGCCCTCTGCATCGTAGCGGTTCCAGATGCGCACGCGCTCCAGACCTTCGAGGTCTAAGAACGAGCGGCAATCGGACAGCAGGCTCGCGCATTCAGGCGCAAGGCCGGGCTTTTTTTCAACACATACGCGATAAACCATTTACTCTCTCTCCTTTTGCGCAGCCAGAGCCTTGCGGCCAATGTCGCTGCGGCAGTATTTGTTGGCAAAGTCGACCTCGCCGGAGAGGCGGTACGCCTCCTTCACGGCTTCCTCCAGCGTGGGGGCAACGGCGGTAACGCCGAGCACGCGCCCGCCGGCGGTGAGGAGCGCATCGCCATCTTTCTTTGCGCCCGCGACATAAGTATGTGCGGCAGCCTCTTTGCTCATCGTAATGGGGAAGCCGCTTTCATACTTCTTGGGGTAGCCCTCGGAGGCGAGGACGACGCAGCAGGCGGAATCGCTCGAAAATGCAACGTTCACGTCCTTGAGCGTCCCGTTCGTCGTGGCCTGCATGACGCTCAGCAGGTCAGAGGAAAGCAGCGGCAGCACGACCTGCGTTTCAGGGTCGCCGAAGCGGCAGTTGTACTCCACGACCTTGGGGCCGTTCTTTGTGAGCATGAGGCCGAAATAGAGGCAGCCCTTAAAGGGACGGCCCTCGGCCTTCATCGCGCGGATCGTGGGAAGGAAGATCGTTTCCATGCACTCCGCCGCGATCTCCTTGGTGTAGCAGGGATTCGGCGCGATCGTGCCCATGCCGCCGGTGTTGGGGCCCTTGTCGCCGTCGAGCGCGCACTTGTGATCCATGGAGGAAACCATGGGAACGACCGTTTCACCGTCGGTAAAGCTCAGAACGGAGACCTCGGGGCCTTCCATGAACTCTTCGATGACGACGCGCGCGCCGCTCTGGCCGAAGGCCTTGTCCTCGATCATGGAGCGAACGGCAGCTTTCGCCTCCTCGACCGTCTGCGCGACGACCACGCCCTTGCCGAGCGCCAGGCCGTCCGCCTTGACGACGATGGGTGCGCCCTGCGCCTCAATATAGGCGCAGGCGGCCTCCGCCTCGGTGAAGAGCTCATACTTCGCCGTGGGGATGCCGTACTTTTTCATCAGATCCTTGGAAAAGGCCTTGCTCGCCTCAATGACGGCAGCCTTCTTGTCGGGGCCGAAGCAGGGAATGCCCGCCGCGCTCAGCGCGTCCACCGCGCCGAGGGCGAGGGGATCGTCCGGTGCGACAACGGCGTAGTCGATCCCGTGCGCCTTGGCAAACTCGACCTGCGCAGAGATGTCCTTCGCGCCAATCTCGCTGACGCAGACCGCGTCGGCGGCAATGCCGCCGTTGCCGGGCAGGCAGTAGATGACCTCGACCGCGGGATTCTCCTTTAACTTTTTGATGATGGCGTGTTCGCGGCCGCCTCCGCCGATGACCATGAGTTTCATTCGTTCGTTCCTCCTTGATCAATGATGGAACAGGCGCATACCGGTAAACGCCATGGTGATGCCATATTTGTTTGCAGTCTCGATGACGTTGTCATCACGGATCGAGCCGCCGGGTTCAACAATGTAGGAAACGCCGCTCTTTCTCGCGCGCTCAACATTGTCGCCGAAGGGGAAGAACGCGTCGGAGCCGACGGTCACGCCGCTCTGGCGCGCGATCCATTCCTTGCGCTCCTGTGCGCTCAGCGCCTCGGGGCGCTCCTTGAAAACGCGCTGCCACGCGCCGTCAGCAAGCACATCTTCGCACTCGTCGGAAATGTAGACGTCGATGGCGTTGTCGCGGTCGGGGCGGCGAATGCCTTCGACAAACGGCAGGGCGAGTACCTTCGGGTGGCGGCGGAGATACCAGTTGTCCGCCTTGCTGCCGGCGAGACGCGTGCAGTGGATGCGGCTCTGCTGGCCCGCGCCCACGCCGATGGTCTGGCCGTCCTTGGCGTAGCAGACGGAGTTCGACTGGGTGTATTTGAGCGTGATGAGCGAGACGATCATGTCGCGCTTCGCATCATCAGGAAGGGTCTTATTTTCGGTGACGATGTTCTCCAAAAGGGACGCATCGATCTTGAAGTTGTTGCGTCCCTGCTCGAAGGTAACGCCGAAGACGTCCTTCTGTTCCTGCGGGGCGGGAACGTAGGCGGGGTCGATCTGCACGATGTTGTACTTGCCGCCCTTTTTCGTCTTCAGGATAGCGAGCGCCTCCTTGCTGAACGAGGGGGCAATGATGCCGTCGGAGACTTCGCCCTTGAGATACTCGGCGGTGGCAGCGTCGCACTCGTCAGAGAGCGCCGCCCAGTCGCCGTAGGAGCAGAGGCGATCCGCGCCGCGGGCGCGGATATAGGCGCAGGCAATGGAAGAAAGAGGCGCGTCAGGCTCGACAAAATAGATCTTCTTGTCCACCTCGTCGAGCGGCAGGCCGAGCGCCGCGCCCGCGGGGGAAACGTGCTTGAAACTCGCCGCAGCGGGAAGCCCCGTCGCCTCCTTCAGCTCGCGCACGAGCTGGAAGGAGTTGAAAGCGTCGAGCAGGTTGATGTAGCCGGGCTTACCGTTCAGAACGGTGAAGGGCAGGTCGCTGCCGTCTTTCATAAAGACGCGCGCGGGCTTCTGGTTGGGGTTGCAGCCGTATTTGAGTTCGAGCTCGTTCATATCGTTCTCCTCAATCGCCTAAATTCTTATTGAACAGCTTCACTTCGCCGTTCACGTTCGTGTAAAGAGACACCTTGTTGTCCGCATTGAGCGCCGCCCAGACCTCCTCGGGAGAGGGGACGCTCACCTCCATCGGCTCGCCGGCAAAGGTCGGCAGCGGGCTGCCGTCGCCCTGATAGGTGCTGATGAAGAAAGCCTGATTCTCGTCGCAGCCCTCGTAGCAGAAGAACTCGCGAAGACACCGGCCGTCCTTGTGCTTTAAGATGGACATCTCGAAAGAGCCGTCCTCATGCACGATCGCGGAGATGCGCGGCGTCCAGTTCGGGCCGTCGGGCTCGTACTCGCGCGTCATCAGGCCGCGGCGGAAGTCGCCGTGCTCGCAGATGGTGTCGGTCTGGTCGCCGTTCGTCACGACAAGATCGCTGCCCATCGTGCGCACAGGGTGATAGATGATGAGGCTGGGATCAGCAAGCTTGGCAGGGTCATGCGCCTCGGTGCGGATGCCGTCCCCGGTCTTCACAAAGACGCGGTTGCGGCTATTTTCGCTGCGGCCCATGATAAAGTAATAGACGCGATCCTTTCCGACCAGAATGCCGCGGCCGGGATAGGACGTATTACGTAAAAATTCCAGAAAATCAACCATGGTCACTGTTCCTCCTTCTCCGCAATCTCGCGGCAGACAAGCTCCGCGGCGCGCGGCAGGAGCTGCCATTCGGCCTGCTCCATCACGCGGCGCTGCAAAGTTTCAGCGGTGTCGCCCGACTCGATCTCAACTGCCTTTTGCAGCACAATCTCGCCGCCGTCGGGGATCTCATTGACAAAGTGGACCGTTGCGCCCGTGACCTTCACGCCGCGTGCAAGCGCGGCCTCATGTACCTTGAGGCCGTACATTCCCTTGCCGCAGAACGACGGAATCAGCGAGGGGTGGATATTCAAAATGCGGCGCGGCCATTTTTTTGTAAAGCTCTCGCTCAGAATGCTCAAAAAACCCGCAAGCAGAATAACGTCGATCTGATACGCGGCAAGAAGGTGCTCGATGGCACGCTCAAAATCCTGCTGCACAAGGCTCGACGGCACGGTCTGCGCCGGAACGCCGGCGTTTTTTGCACGCTCAAGCGCGTAAGCGCCCGCCTGCGACGAAACGACCAGTGCGATTTCGCCGTGCGGAATGGCGCCGTTTTTCTGCGCGTCGAGCAGCGCCTGTAAATTCGTGCCGCCGCCGGAAACAAAAACGGCGATCCGCGCGCGATTCAGCATAAGGTGACCTTCTCTTCCCCGCTCACCACTTCGCCGATCACATAGGCGTCCTGGCCGTTTTCCTTGAGGGCGGCGATCGCACGGTCGGCGTCCTCCTTCGCGGCGATGAGCGTCATGCCGGTACCCATATTATAGGTGTTGAACATGTCGTGCTCAGAGACATTGCCCATACGGCGGAGCATCGTGAAGATGGGCGGAATGCGCAGCGCGGACTTTTCGATCTTCGCGCACAGGCCGTCGGGAATGCAGCGGGGGATATTCTCATAGAAGCCGCCGCCGGTGATGTGGCTCACGCCGTTGATCTTCGCCTGTTCCATCGCGGCGAGGACGGGCTTTACATAGATCTTGGTCGGGCGCAGCAGCTCTTCGCCAAGCGTGCAGCCCAGCTCGTCGATGTGCGCGCCGAGATCGGCGTGCTCCACGTTGAACACCTTGCGCACAAGGGAGTAACCGTTGGAGTGGATACCGCTCGAGGGAAGCGCGATTACCACATCGCCCGCCTTCATGCGGTTATGGTCGATGATCTTCTCGCGGTCGACAATGCCGACGGCAAAGCCGGCAAGGTCGTAATCGTCGGCAGCCATGGTGCCGGGATGCTCGGCGGTCTCGCCGCCGATGAGCGCGCAGCCGGACTGCACGCAGCCCTCGGCCACGCCGGAGACAAGCGTTGCGACCTTCTCCGGCTCGTTCTTGCCGATGGCAATATAGTCAAGGAAGAAGATGGGCTTTGCGCCGCAGCAGATGATGTCGTTGACGCACATGGCAACGCAGTCGATGCCGACGGTGTCGTGCTTGTCCACAAGCTGCGCGATGCGCTGCTTGGTGCCAACACCGTCCGTACCGGAGACAAGCACCGGCTCCTTCATGCCGGCAAGGTCAGGTGCAAACAGGCCGCCGAAGCCGCCAAGATCGGACACCACACCCGGGATCATCGTGCGCTGCACGTGCTTTTTCATCAGCTTGACGCCCTCATAGCCCGCCTCGATATTCACGCCGGCGGCCGCGTATGCTTCCGAATGAGAAATGCCCATATTGTTATTCCTTTCCGGTCCAGCAATAGGTGCAGACCTGTTCCCTGTCAATACCGATCGCCTCCAGCATTCCCTCAAGGGACTGGTAGGACAGCGAGTCGAAGCCGAACTGCTCGCAGATGGCGTGCAGCAGGCATTTTCCGCGCTCGCAGCTGCTGTCGGCGTATTCTTCCAGATGCTTTTGCCCCTCGTTGCCCTCCAGCTCCTGCACCATGCGGCGCGCCAGCAGGTCCATGGGACTGTTGCCGCGCGAGAAGTTCAGGTAACGGCAGGGATACATGATGGGCGGGCAGGCCGAGCGCATGTGCACTTCCGACGCGCCGGCGCTGTACAAAAACTCGACCGTTTCACGAAGCTGCGTGCCGCGCACGATAGAGTCGTCCACAAAGAGGAGCTTCTTGCCCTCGATCAGCTCCGGTACGGGGATCTGCTTCATGCGCGCCACTCTGCTGCGCACCTGCTGATCCTCGGGCATGAAAGAACGCGGCCACGTCGGGGTATACTTGACGAACGGGCGCGCAAGGGGCTTGCCGCTGTGGTTGGCATAGCCCATGGCGTGCGGCACACCGGAATCCGGCACACCGGCGACGAAGTCAACATCGGGCACGCCGCCGCGTTCCGCCTCGTCGCGCGCCATGATCGCGCCGTTGCGATAGCGCATCAGCTCGACGTTCACGCCCTCGTAGTTGGAGTTCGGATAGCCGTAATACGTCCACAGGAAGGCGCAGATCTTCATCTGCTTGCCCGCAGGCGAGAGCGTTTCAAACCCTCTTGCGTTCAGGCGGACGATCTCTCTGGGGCCAAGCTCATAGGCATCCTGATAGTCGAGCTTGTGGTAGGCGAAGGACTCAAACGACACGCAGTAGCCGTCCTCGCGCTGACCGATGAGCACAGGAAGGCGGCCCATGCTGTCTCTCGCGGCGATGATCTCTCCCTCTTCCGTGAGGATCAGGATCGTCATGGAGCCGTCGATGACCTCCTGGGCATGGAGAATGCCGGAGGCGAGGTCGTCCTTCTGGTTGATGAGCGCGGCGGTCAGCTCGGTGACATTCACACGTCCGCTGCTCAGCGTGAGGAACTGCTGGCCCTTTTCAGAAAGATAGTCCTGCACCAGCTCGTCGGCATTGTTGATGATGCCGACCGTCACGATGGCATAGAGGCCCAGATGCGAGCGCACGAGCAGCGGCTGGGGGTCGCTGTCGCTGATGCAGCCAAGGCCCGCGTGACCGCGGAAATCCGCAAGGTCGCGCTCGAACTTCGTCCGGAAGGGGGTGTTCTCAATATTATGGATCTGCCGCTGGAAGCCCTCTTCCTTGTCAAAGAGAACCATACCACCCCGGCGTGTGCCGAGGTGGGAATGATAGTCCGTGCCAAAGAAGACGTCCAGGGCGACATTGCGGTCGGATACCGCTCCGAAAAAGCCGCCCATTACGCAAAGAACAGCTCAGAGAGCGTCATGGGGTCGATGTACTTGCCGTCGCGGTAAACGCGCATGTTGCCCGAGGAGATCTCGTCGATGAGCATCACGCTGCCGTCGGGCGCGTAGCCGTACTCAAACTTGATGTCGTAGAGGACAAGACCCTTCTCGCTCAGGTCATCGGCAACGATCTTGGTGATCTTCTGCGTCATGGCCTTGATCTCGTCGTACTGCTGCTCGGTCATGACGTTCAGCGCCGCAAGCGCGTCCTTCGTCACGAGGGGATCGCCCAGCGCATCGTTTTTGAAGGTCATTTCAACATAGGAGGGAAGATCCGCGCCCTCTTCGATGTACTCGCCGTAGCGGCGGCGGAAGCTGCCCACTGCCTTGAGACGGCAGATGACCTCGAGGCCGTGGCCGAAGACCTTCGCAGGCAGCACCTCCATGGTGGTCTCTTTCAGGTCCGCGGAAACAAAGTGCGTGCGGATACCGGCGGCGTTGATCTTTTCAAAGAAGTGCTTGGTCATGCGCAGATTGACGTTGCCCACACCCTCGATGGTCAGACCCACGCTGTTCTCGCCCGGATCAAACACGCCATCCTTGCCGGTGCAGTCGTCCTTGAACTTGAGCAGGTAGTTGCCGTTGTCCAGTGCGTAAACGTTCTTGGTCTTTCCGGTATAAACGAGTTTCATAGTTTTCCGCTCTCCTTTAATAATAATAATGTATTGTTGGTTTATGGTTAATTTGGGATCTTCCGGTCAATTCTTGTAGCGCTCGCGCACTTCTTTGTCCGCCTTCAAAACGGCGGCGGTGCCTTCGTCGCGGGCAGCCCGGAGCTTTTCGGCAAGCCCGGCATCTGCCACAGCCATGATCTGAATGGCAAGAATGGCAGCGTTCTTCGCCCCGTCGATGGCGACGGTGGCAACGGGAATGCCGCTGGGCATCTGGACGGTCGAAAGCAGCGCGTCCATACCATCGAGCTTTGCGCCGCTGCACGGCACGCCGATAACAGGAAGCGTTGTGTTCGCGGCCATGGCGCCGGCTAAGTGCGCGGCCATGCCTGCCAGCGCGATGATACAAGAAAATCCGCTCTCCCGTGCCGACGACGCAAATTCCCTTGCCTCGTTCGGGCACCGGTGGGCGGATAGTACACGCACTTCGGTCTCAATTTCGTATTCCTTCAGAACCTGGATTGCCTTCTCGGCAACGGGCAGGTCGCTGGTGCTGCCCATGATGACGGCTACCTTTCGCATGGCTCTTGCCTCCTTAAAACAACAAAAATGGGCGCTCCACTGCCCCAATGTGCAGTTGAAGTGCCCAGACGGTCGGCCTCTGAACACTTGCGCGCTCCAGAGTAATGCTCTCTGCTCCCCTGTGGTGACCCACGTTTCCGTCAGTTACAAAGAGCTCAACTTGACAAACCTATGGTATCACAGAGGCCCGCTTTCGTCCATGCGGCAAAAGAGAGAATCGCTTCGTCCGATTTCCCGTTTTTTTGATGACAATAGACATATTCATAAGCTGCGCTTATACCTACTCTTTGAAAATGTGCAAACGCGGCAAAAAAGCGGAACGGCCGCGCACGCATCATGCGCAGCCGTTCCTGCTCAGAAGTTCTCTTTTCCCCAGTCAAGCGACACGTCGACGACACGCAGAAGGCCGGAAAGCATCGAGGGAACATAGGCTCTGGCGAACAGATCGTCCTGTGTGCAGAGCGAGCGGGCGCTTGTGCCGTCCGCACTCGTCTGCGTCACAACAAGGATCTCCGCGCCGTCCGGCGCGGTCAGCGTCTCGGGAAGCGCGTCCGCGCCGTATTCCTCGCGCGAAAGAATGCTCTTGTCCCCCCTCAGCCAGGCAAACACGAGTCTCTCCGCCGCCGTGCGCTCCACAAATGAAACGCTCACCTTGATCGAGTGGCTCTGCGTTTTGCCGCTCACACTCCAATCGCCCGACCGCTCGGCCGAGATCGTCCGCGTCTGCTTCAGGCCAAAGCCCGGCCCGCAGTAGGCCGACTTCATCCCGTTGTACAGCACACACTCGGCGTAGTAGTCGCCCGCAGGCGTGCGGTAGACATAACATTCGTACAGCTCCACCCTCTTCTGCGCGTCGAGCACGATCTCGCCGCCCGTCTCGTAGCTGCTGCCGTTGTCGTCGACCTTGATGTGCATTCCGCTGCCAACGGCCTCATCGCCCACGGCCGCGCCGATAACATAGTTGAATTCCGAGCCCTCTTCGTATTCCGGTTCGCCGGGCTTAAACGGCGTGATCGTCACAAACACCGGCACGCCCGGTACACCGAAATCGTAATCATCGCCGATCTTCGTCGCATAGCGTTTTCCGTCGAAGGGCTCGAGGGCGAAGAAATAGCCGACCCACTCGTCGTCCATGGTCTCCCGCGCCGCGGCTTCGATGCGCTCGGGCTTGTAGAGCGCAAAGCTCACGCCGAACACCACTGCGAGCGCCAGCGCAAAAGCAATGATGCGTTTCATGCCGCTCCCTCCTCCCAGTTGACCCGAATGCAGACCGCTTTGAGCTTGCCGTCCTGATACGCAAACGTGTCCAGAGGCAGTTGAATCCTTCCGTCACGGCTGCAAATGCCATATTCCGCCGTCTCTCCATCCCAGTCTTGTCCGTAGCTCGTGCCGATGAGATACGCCGCGCCGGGCGCGGGCGTGATGGACTCGGGCAGTGCGTCGGGCGCGAATTCTTCGAGCTTCAAAAGGTTGTCGTTTCCGTCCATGTGCGCGACGGTGAACTTTGTCGGCGTCGCGCGGGCAGCAACGGTGATGGCAACTTTGACCTTCACGCGCTCGGACTTGCCGCCGATCGTCTCGGTCTTATCGCTCGTGAGCGTGTGGGTCATGCTGCCGCCGTCCGCGCCGGACATGCCCATGCTGTTGCCATTGGTCAGGTAAATGCGGCCGTCGGCGGTCTGGTAGATGGGATAGAAGTTGATGATTACATGTTCATCGCCGCAGATGTAGACCTCGCCGGAGAGGTCGATGTCCGTCGTGCTGACGCCGTTATCGTCGTAGACGTGGTACGCCATATTTGTTGTTTTAATCTCGCCGAAGCTCACGTGCTGCGGCGTTGTGCTGCCCGCAAACTCTCCCTCGGTCTCGGTCCGCAGCGCGCTGTAAAAGCCACCGCCATCGGGAAGATTCGGAAAGCGCCAGCTTTTCTCCCATTTCTCGGCGTAGAGCCGCCCCCGCTTCCACTGAATCTTGCCCGTTGCTGTAACCTCAAGATCGTCGATGTCAAGATCCTCTTCCGAGACGAAAGCGCCGATCAGCGTCCCCTCTTCCTCCTCTTCGGCAGCAGACTGCATCGCGCTGCCGTCAAGAAAGGCGATGAGAAAGACCGCCGCAAGGATCGCAGCAAAAATCAGTATTGTTTTCGTTTTACTCTTCATGCTCTGCCTCCAATTCTCCGTCGCATTGCAGAATGTCGCCCACATTGCACTCGAGCGCGCAGCAGATGCGGTTGAGCGTCGCAAAGCGCACACCCTTGGCCTTGCCGCTGCGCAGAATGGAAAGATTTGCCTCCGTGATGCCGACGATGGCACAAAGCTCCTTGCTTGTCATGCCGCGCGCTTTCAGCACCTCGTCGAGATGTATCGTGATCGCCATGGCAGCACCCTCAGATAAAGAGGTCGTTGTCCGCCGCAAGGGTGACGTTCGAGGCGATGAGCCGCGCACCGAGAAGCGCGGCGAGCACGAAGCACAGCTCCAGAACAGGAAGAGGAATCGAAATGCTCGTGCTGAGGATCAGCGGCGCGCAGACCGCCTGCAAAAGGTTGACCGCAAGCGCAAGCAGCACACTGAGCTTGAGCACCTTCACGCACCATGCGGCGAGCTTCGGCGCATAGGCCGCGCTCTCCTGCGTGAACGCGCCGTCCTCCATCGTATCGAGCAATCCGATGGCAAAATATGCCATCGCCGCGGCGAGCAGCGTAGGAAGGCTTTCCGCGGCAAAGCGCAGGGCGAGGACGGCATAGCTGAGTGCAAGGCTCTTCGATCCCGTTATGTCCGTTGCCGCAGGCAGGAGCGTATCCGCAGTAAAGGCCGTATTGCCCGCCTTGAGCGTGTCGATGGCGGTAAGCAGCCCCGCAAATTCCACAAAGAATACCGCAAAGACGAAGTACGCCGCCGCAAGACCGAGCAGCACGCGGAAGAGCTTCAAAAGCTCCTGCGTACCGCCATCAGAAAACCTCCGCAGCAGCCGCAGCACGACCCAGCCCGCAAGCAGTGCAAACAGGAGCCACTGCCAGGCAAGGCGCGGAAAAAGCGTCTCCGCCGACGTGCTCCAATAAGCGACCCAACCGCGCGGGAAAAGTGCGCCGGCGACGGCAAGCGAGCAAAGCCCGAGCAGCGTATCCTCAGCCTTCCAATCCCGCCGCGCCCGGATACGCGCGAGCGCATAGAGCGGCAGAAGCACCAAAAATGCATACAACGTGAGCGCAAGGGCAAAACCAAAGCGCCCCGTGTCGGCAAGCATGCTGAGCCCCTGTCCTGCCGCGCTGCCGGGAAAAGCCGCGAAAGAAAAGGCTGCGCCCTCGATGAGCCGCAGGGCGAGCGTCAGCGTCAGGCAGACGGCGCCCTCGATCAGCAAAAGCGTTTTCATTTGACTGCGTTTCATACCGCGCACCTCCAAAATTATTGTTTTTCGATAATTCCATCATGAGAGTACCATGTAAATTATCGTTTGTCAATAATTTCTATTCGGTTTCGGCAAAAAATCCGCAGCTGTTTCAATTGCTTTAAAGTAAACGACAGGTTTCCTTTTTTCTATTGATTATCCCCACGTGATAGACTATACTGTACGTGTCATATCATGCAATTTCTGTTGCTATTGCTCAAAAAAGACAATCAGGAGGACACCAACAATGAAGTACAATCGCACCTATAACTTCTCCGCAGGCCCCGCTATGATGCCGGAGCCCGTCCTGGAGGAAATCCGTGACGAGATGATGAACTACCGCGGCAGCGGCATGTGCGTCATGGAGATGAGCCACCGCTCCAAGGTTTTCCAGCAGATCGCCGCCGAGGCTGAGGCCGACCTGCGCGACCTGATGGGCATTCCCGACAACTACAAGGTCCTGTTCATTCAGGGCGGCGCTACGCTGCAGTTCGCGGCTGTGCCCTGGAACCTGATGAAGAACGGCAAGGCCGTCTACATCGAGACCGGCGCCTGGTCCAAGAAGGCCATCGCTGAGGCAAAGAAGTACGGTGAAGTCATCGTCGCCGCTTCCTCCAAGGACAAGAACTACAGCTACATCCCCGATTGCTCCGACCTCGACATCCCCGAGGATACCGACTATGTCTACATCTGCGAGAATGAGACCATCCACGGTGTGACCTGGCAGAAGCTGCCCAACACCAAGGGCCACGTCCTCGTTTCCGACCAGAGCTCCATGTTCCTCTCCCAGCCCTGCAACGTCAGCGACTACGGCATGATCTACGCGGGCGTCCAGAAGAACGTCGGCCCTGCCGGTATGGTCATCGCTATCATCCGCGAGGATCTCATCCGCGAGGATCTCGATCCCAAGATGCCCATCTACATGCGCTACGACACCCACGCCAAGAACGACTCCATGTACAACACCCCCAACTGCTGGGCGATCTACTGCTGCGGTAAGGTCTTCAAGTACCTCAAGAGCATCGGCGGTCTCGAGGCCATGCACAAGCGCAACATCGAGAAGGCCAAGGTCATCTACGACTTCCTCGATTCCTCCAAGATGTTCAACGGCACCGTCGAGCCCGAGTTCCGTTCTCTCATGAACATTCCCTTCGTCACCGAGTCTGCTGAGCTCGATGCCGAGGTCATCGCCGCCACCAAGGCTGCCGGTTACGACAACCTCAAGGGCCACAAGAGCGTCGGCGGTCTGCGCGCCAGCGTTTACAACGCCATGCCCATCGAGGGCGCGAAGGCTCTCGTCGAGTTCCTGACCAAGTTCGAGGCCGAGCACACCAAGTAATTAAAAAAACTGAAAAGGGGGACTTTGTTCCCCCTTTCCTTATCATCAACATTATCTTTTTACAAGGAGAAAGTTACTATGCGTATTCTTGTTACCGACGGTATGGATAAGACCGCGATGGCCGAGCTGAAGGCTCAGGGCCACGAGGTCGTTGAGCAGTTCTACGAGAGTGAAGAGCTCGGCAAGGCACTGCGCGGCTTCGACGTGGTCGTCGTCCGCTCCAAGACCAAGGTTCGCGCTCCCCACATCGACGAGGCCAAGGGCAGCAACCTCAAGCTCATCATCCGCGGCGGCGTTGGCGTTGACAACATCGACGTCAAGTATGCCGAGGAGAACGGCATCATGGTGCGCAACACCCCCAACGCTTCCAGCCAGTCCGTTGCTGAGTGCGCGCTCGCTCACATGTTCGCCTGCGCCCGCTTCATCTCCATCGCCGGCGCTGCCATGCGCAACGACATCTGGGACAAGAAGGCCTACTCCAAGGGCATCGAGCTTCAGGGCAAGACCCTCGGTATCATCGGCTTCGGCCGCATCGGCGCTCACCTCGGCGTGATGGCCAAGGCCATCGGCATGAACGTCGTCGCCACCCGTTCCTCCCGCACCTCCGGTACGGACGAGGCCACCGGTATCCCCTACATGACGCTCGACGAGCTGCTCGAGAAGTCTGACTTCATCTCCCTGCACGCTCCCGCCCTCCCCGGCGGCCCGCTGGTCAATGCCGACACCATCGCCAAGATGAAGGACGGCGTTTGCATCATCAACACCTCCCGCGGCGGCAACGTCGACGAGAAGGCGCTGCTTGAGGCGCTCAACTCCGGCAAGGTTCGCGCTGCCGGTCTCGACGTTTGGGCCGAGGAGCCGTCCAAGAATCACGACCTCTATTCTCACCCGATGGTTTCCTGCACGCCGCACATCGGTGCGCAGACCGTCGAGGCGCAGAAGCGCATCGGCGCGGAGATCGTGGAGATCATCTCCAAGATGTAATTCTTTCGCAGTCCACTGCGCAAAAAGGAAGAGCCGCTTTTTAGCGGCTCTTCCTTTTTTGTTTGCATGCCCGCAGCGGCATATCTCCCTCTCCCGCTTCATAGGATACACCAACAAAACTGTGCTGAGGTGTACGATATGGAGCGCAACCAAAACTATGTGGAGCTGTGGGGCGTCGCCGAGAGCGACCCTGTTTTTTCGCACGAGAACCATACCCGCCGGTTCGACAAATTTCCGCTGCGGGTGGAGCGCCTCTCGGGGCAGAGCGATGTGCCCGTCATCGTGGCAAGCGAAGCGCTGCTGCGCGTCTGCCCGGTGAAAGCGGGGCAGAGCCTCCGCATCACGGGGCAGCTCCGCTCGTTCAACAACAGGAGCGGACAGGGCAGCAAGCTGGTCATCACGGTATTTGCGCAGAGCATCGAACCGGGCGACGGTTCTTATTTCAACCGCATTCTTCTTTCGGGCGCGCTGTGCAAAAAGCCCGCACTGCGCCGCACGCCGCTCGGACGCAGCATCTGTGATGTGATCCTTGCCGTAAACCGCCACTACGGGCGCGCGGATTATCTGCCATGCATTGCCTGGGGGCAGACCGCCGTGCAGATTGCAGGCATGGACGTCGGCGAGCATCTTGCCGCCGAAGGCCGCGTGCAGAGCCGGACTTACACCAAGCTATTAGAGACTGGAAGCGAAGAGCGCACCGCGTTCGAAGTGTCCATCATGCAGCTTTTGGACGAAGAAGAAACGGAGGGGACTGCCTTGCCATAGGCAGTCCCCTCCGTTTCTTTGCTTATAGCCTGTGCTCCTATTCAAATAATTTATCAGTACAGCCCTTTACAATTTTAAGCCGCAGTGTTAGAGTTTTTGTTGTTATATATCTTATTAAAAATATTAAAGCAAAAAACAACACGGAGAGAAAAATGGCAAGAATTTTTTTACTAAAGGGTGATATCGCCAATCCCGGCTATGTAGACATTCCCGACGAAGCGACCACCATCCGCGATGTGATCTACCGCATCGGCGGCGGGATCCCGAACGGGAAGAAGTTTAAGGCCGTGCAGATCGGCGGGCCGAGCGGCGGACTTCTCGTTGAGGAACACCTTGATCTGCCCCTGCATTTTCAAAAGCTCAAGCCCTACGGTGTGCGCCGCGGCGACAGCGTCATTACCGTGCTCGACGAGGAGCGCTGCATGGTGGACGTTGCCTGCCGCTTCATGCAGTATACGCAGACGGAGTTCTGCGGCAAATGCGTTCCCTGCCGTGAAGGTACCAAGCGCATGAACGAGCTTTTATGGGCGCTGAAGGATTATCACCTTGACCGCAGCGGTTTTCACCGCCTCACCGATCTCGGCGAAATGATTGCCGTTACGGCGTTCTGCAACCTCGGCAAAAACTCCTATCACACACTGGAAACCGCCATCAAATACTTCCCCGCTGAGTTTGAAGACCATCTCAAGGGCGAGTGCAGTCTTTGTGCGCTCGACCGCGAACCCATTGTGCCCGGTGGCCTGCCCTACAACCGCATTCGTCTTGTGATCGACCCGGACATCTGCCGCGGGTGCAGCAAGTGTTCGCGCTCCTGCCACGCTGAGGCCATTACGGGCGTTATCAAGTCCCCGTTCCATATTGACGCAGAAAAATGCGTCAAATGCTATACCTGCATCGAGGCCTGTCCTTTCGATGCGATCCGGGAGGTGGAGATCGATGGCTAAGGGGATCATGTATGTCGACAACATCCGCGTGGAATTCGACGACGAAGCCACCATCATGGACGTGTGCCGCAAAGCAGGCGTGGAAATGCCGAACTTCTGCTTTCACTCCGATCTTTCTGTTTACGGCGCGTGCCGCATGTGTATGGTCGAGGATCTGGACACCGGCAAGATCGACGCCGCCTGCACCACCAAGCCCAAAAATGGCATGCGAATCCGCACCAACACCTCGCGCCTTCTCAAATACCGCCGCATGACGCTGGAGTTGATGCTTGCCTCGCACTGCCGCGACTGCACCGCCTGCGAAAAAAACCGCTCCTGCCGTCTGCAGGAGATGGCCGTGCGCTTCGGCATCCATCACGTTCACTTCAAGGATACGCGCGAGCATGTACCGATGGACTTTTCAAGCCCTGCGGTCACATTCGACCTCAACAAATGCATCCTCTGCGGCGACTGCGTGCGCGTGTGCAAGGAGGTGCAGGGCATGAGCATCCTGCACTTTGCCGGCCGCGGCCCCGGGCTGCACATTGAGGCGGGCGACGACCAGCCCATCTCGACCACGCACTGCGTCAGCTGCGGCCAGTGCGCCGCCGTATGCACCACCGGCGCCATCACCGTGAAAAATGACATTGGCGATGCGTGGAGAGCACTGCACGATCCCAGCAAACGCGTGGTCATCCAGATCGCGCCCGCCGTGCGCGTGGCGCTCGGCGAGGCCTACGGCCTGCCTGCCGGTGAAAACGTGCTTGACAAGCTCGTCACCGCGCTCAAGATCATGGGCGCCGACGAGGTCTATGATACGATCTTCGGCGCGGATCTCACCGTGCGCGAAGAGTCGGCAGAATTTCTGCGCCGCCTGGAAACGGGTGAGAATCTGCCGCTGATGACCTCGTGCTGCCCGTCCTGGGTGCGTTATGTGGAGCAGGAGCGCCCGCAATTTCTCAAGAATCTCTCCTCTGCCCTCTCCCCCATGCAGATGTTCGCCACGGTGCTGAAGGACCGCTACCGCGCAAAGGACGCCGCCGACGGGCGCACGACCTTCCACATCGCGATCATGCCCTGCACGGCCAAGAAAATGGAGGCCGGACGCAAGGAGTTCCGCCGCGACGGCGTTCCCAATGTCGATCTGGTGCTGACCACGCAGGAAGTCATCAAGATGATTAAGGAATCCGGCATTCGCTTCCAGATGCTTGAAAAAGAGTCGCCTGACCTGCCGTACGGCATGGGCAGCGGTGCGGCTGAGATCTTCGGCACGAGCGGCGGCGTGGCGGAAGCCGTGGTTCGCTGCTGCCTGCCCGACAAGAGCAAGAATGCACTGCGCATGCTCGAGCACAGCGGTCTGCGCGGCACGGAGCCGATCCGCTTTGTCACCATTCCCATCGGCGAGCGCGACGTGCGCATCGCACTCGTTCACGGCCTTGCCAACGCAGCGAAGCTGCTCGACCAGATCGAGCGCGGCGAGGTCGAGCTGGATCTGGTCGAGGTGATGTCCTGCCGCACCGGCTGCGTCGGCGGCGCGGGTCAGCCCTATGCGCTGATGGGCAACAAGCTCCAGCGCGCACACGGCCTGTACGAGATCGACCGCAGTTCGATGTTCAAGCGCAGTGAGCGCAACCCTGTTCTCGACGCGATGTACGCCTCCGGGCTTCAGGAGCGCGCACATGAGCTGCTGCATCACGAATATACCGAGTAACCGCCTCATCAGAAAAAGCTGACCGTGGCAAACACGGTCAGCTTTTTCTCTCACCTTATTATTATTTATAATACTTCTATTGACAAATTAAGATATTTCCACTAATATATTTTTGAAAAAGCATTACAAAATTTGAATCGGAGGGCCTTATGGAAGTCCGCAATCTGGTCACGTTTTTAAAAGTCACCGAGCTCAAGAGCTTTTCCCGCGCAGCGGAAGCGCTGGATTACTCGCAGTCCGCCGTCACGGTGCAGATTCAGCAGCTTGAGCGCGAGCTTGGCGTGCAGCTCTTTGACCGCATCGGCAAAACCGTTTCCATCACACAGTACGGCAAGGACTTTGTCTCCTACGCGCGCGACGTGGTGAGTGCCATCGCGCGGGCGAGCGCGTTCGCCTCGGCGGACTCCGAGCTCAGCGGCACGGTGCGCGTCGGCACGCTCAATTCTCTGCTCACCGCCTCGTTTTCCGATATTGTGCCGCTCTATCACGAGCGTTTCCCGCACGTGCAGATCGAACTGCACGCAGGCAACATTGCCACAATCACGGAAATGCTGATCAAAAACGAGCTTGACATGATCTACACGCTTGACGAGCAGATCTTTGACACGCAGTTCGTCAAGGTCTTCGAAGCGCAGGAGGACGTGGTCATCGTAACGAATACGAGAAATCCCCTCTCCACCCGCGCGGACGTGCGTCTTGCCGACCTTGTGAACCACCCGTTCATTCTGATGAACCACGGCAACCCCTACCGCGACCAGTTTGACCGCGAACTTGCGCGCCAGGACCTGAGCGTGGAGCCGTTCCTGGCGCTTGAAAGCGATACACTCGCGCTCAAGCTCATTCGCGAGAATCCGGAGTTTCTCTCTGTGCTGCCGCGCTACACGGCAAAAATGAGCATTCATAAGGGCAACCTTGCCATCATTCCCGTGGCAGACTGCCAGATGAGCCAGTGGCGGCAGGTGCTCTACCACAGAAACAAGGTCATCACGCCGCAGATCCAGGGCATGCTTGACACGATCCTCGAGGTCGCCAGAAAGCCGTTTTGACCGGAAATCCGTCATATTGCGAAGGTGCGCCGCCGGTGCACCTTCTTTTTTTATGCAGATACGCTTATTTACTGTAAAATTGTAAAAAATTAGTGCAAAAGCGTGATGCGCGCGGTATAATCATAGGCAAATTCCAGACGCGCGCCGTATGCGCGCCCGTCTTTCGATCGGAGGGATCATGATATGAGGATCGTCGTTAAGGTTGGCACCTCCACACTGGCGCACCCCACGGGGCGACTCAACATTCAGCGCATGGAAAGGCTGTGCAAGGTTTTAAGCGACCTGAAAAACATGGGACACGAGATCATTCTCGTTTCTTCCGGCGCCATTGCGATGGGCTTTGGCAAGCTGAATCTGCGCGAGCGGCCGAAGGACGTGCCGACCAAGCAGGCTTCCGCCGCAGTCGGCCAGTGCGAGCTGATGTACACCTATGATAAGCTCTTTACGGAGTATAACCACACCGTTGCACAGCTCTTGATCACCGCGCCCGATATTGAAGAGGGCGGCAGCCGCCGCGAGAACTTCCACAATACGCTCGCGCGGCTCTTAGAGCTTGGCGCACTGCCGATCATCAATGAAAATGACACCATCTCCACCGCAGAGTTCGGCATCGGCGATAACGATACGCTCTCTGCTATCGTGGCTGTGACGGTCAAGGCGGATCTTTTGATCCTGCTCTCAGACATCGACGGACTCTTTGACGGTGACCCGCGCAAGACCCCCGATGCAAAACTCATCGACACGGTAGACATCATCGACGAGCATATCATCTCGCTCGGCGGCGGCAGCGGCTCGAATCTCGGTACGGGCGGCATGGCGACCAAGCTCCGCGCCGCGCAGATGGCGACGGCGGCAGGCTGCGAAATGGTCATTGCCAACGGACAGACGCCCGATATTCTCTATGATGTTGCCGCCGGCAAGCGCGTAGGCACAAGATTTACGGTAAAGAAGGATTGAACATGACGACCATTGATCTACTGAAAAAGACGAAGGCTGCCTGGGGCAGCATCCGCAGCGCAAATGCAGAGGAAAAAAATCGTCTGCTGCTCGCCATGGCAGAAAGTCTTGAAGCAAATCAGGCTGACATTCTGCGCGAAAACCAAAAGGATATGGACGCTGCAAGGGGAAGCATCTCCGATGTCATGCTCGACCGGCTCGCACTGACACAAGCGCGTATTCACGCGATGGCAGATGGGATCCGCGAGGCGGCGGCGCTGCCCGACCATGTGGGGCGCGCGCTGGCGCAGTTCACCCGCCCCAACGGCATGACCATCACCAAGCGGCAGGTGCCGCTCGGTCTGGTCGCCATCATCTATGAAAGCCGCCCGAATGTCACCTCAGACGCAGCAGCGCTGTGCATCAAGAGCGGCAATGTGTGCATGCTGCGCAGCGGCAAGGAGGCGTACCGTTCTTCCCACGCCATCGTCACAGCGCTCAAGGCGGGCATCGAATCCGTCGGCGGCGACCCCGATATCGTCAACATCGTCGAGGACACGACGCACGCGAGCGCACAGGCGCTGATGACGGCGGACGGCCTTGTCGATCTTCTGATCCCGCGAGGCGGCGCGGGGCTGATCCGCGCCTGCGTCGAAAATGCAACCGTTCCCTGCATCGAGACCGGCACGGGCATCTGCCATGTGTATGTTGACAAGGACGCCGACCTTGACATGGCGGTAAAGATCATTGTGAACGCCAAAACAAGCCGTCCGTCCGTCTGCAATGCGGAGGAGGTCTGTCTCGTTCACCGGGCAGTGGCGAAGGAATTTCTGCCCAAGCTCCGCACCGCGCTCGTCGACGAGCGCAAGGCAGCGGGTCTCGCCCCTGTGGAGCTGCGTCTTGATGAGGCCGCAGCGGAGATCATTCCCGGCACGAGTGCAACAGAACGCGACTTCGACACGGAATTTCTCGACTACATTCTCGCCGTGGCGGTCGTGGACGATCTCGATGCCGCCATCGCGCATGTCCAGCAGCACTCCACGCACCACAGCGACTGCATCGTGACGGAAAACAAGGACGCTGCGGCGCGCTTTGTCGACGAAGTCGACAGCGCGGCAGTGTATGTCAATGTTTCCACCCGCTTTACCGACGGCGGCGAGTTCGGCCTTGGCTGCGAGATGGGCATTTCGACGCAGAAGCTCCACGCGCGCGGGCCGATGGGTCTTGATGAGCTGAGCACCTACAAATATGTCATCACCGGCAGCGGTCAGGTCCGATAAGTCCAGAAAGGCAGACTCACCGATGTACCACAACGACAAACGATACGCGCTGACGAATTGCGTGATCTTAGACGGCTCTGAGCACATGGAGCCGCAGACGGGCAAGGCCGTCTGCATCGACGGCGAGAAGATCGCCGAAATTACCGACGCGCAGCACATCCCCGCAGGCTATGAAACCGTCGACCTCGGCGGCAGGTATGTGCTGCCGGGTCTCATCAATATGCACGTGCACCTCCCTGCTTCGGGCAAGCCGAAGAAAAAGGCAAGCGACCCGAAAAAACTCGTGAAACTCATCACCTCCTGCGGCTTGATGAACAAGATCGGCGTTAACATGTGTGAAGGTTATGCCAAAACCGAGCTGCTCTCCGGCGTGACGACGATCCGCACCGTCGGCGGCGTGGCGGATTACGACACGCGCATCCGCGATCTCGCGGCGGCGGGTAAAATTCTCGCCCCGCGCGTGCTGGCCTCGAATATGGCAGTCTCCGTCCCCGGCGGACACATGGCAGGCTCGCTCGCCTATGAGGCGCATACGGCGGCGGAAGCCGCGGCCTTCGTCGAGAAGATTGCCGGGGACAAGCCCGACCTCATCAAGCTGATGATCACCGGCGGCGTGCTGGACGCCGAGGTCGTGGGCGAGCCGGGCGTGCTGCGCATGCCCCCCGCGCTCGTTAAGGCCGCGTGCGACAAGGCGCATTCTCTCGGCATGCTCGTCGCGGCGCACGTCGAAAGCCCCGAGGGTGTGATCGTCGCGCTGCAAAACGGCGTGGATTCCATCGAGCACGGCGCGCAGCCGACGCAGGAGATGCTCGACCTCTTTAAAGCGCGCGGCGCCTTCCAGATCTCGACCATCTCCCCCGCCCTCCCCTATGCGCTCTTCGACCGCAGCATCTCGCACGCGACCTATGAACAGCAGGAAAACGGCAAGATCGTCTTTGACGGCATCATCGCGCTGGCAAAAGCAAACCTTGCTTCCGGCGTGCCCGTCGGCCTCGGCACGGACGTGGGCTGCCCCTACATCACGCATTACGACATGTGGCGCGAGCTGAACCACTTTGTCAAATACTGCGGCGTGACGCCTGCCTTCGCGCTCTACAGCGCAACGAAGCTGAACGCGCGTCTCGCGGGCATCGGCGATGTGACCGGCAGCGTCGAAGCCGACAAGCAGGCCGATCTCATCGTCTGCACGGACGACCCGCTCAAAAGTCCGAGCGCGCTGCGCACGCTTGACATAGTCGTGAAGGGCGGCTATCGCATCGATAAGCCGCAGGTCAAGAAAATGCCCGAGGTCGAGCGTGAACTCGACAAGTTCCTGTGAGCGCGATGAAGTACCTTGTATTATCCGATTCCCACGGCAATGTGGACAATATGGTGCGCGCCGTGGAGCGTGAGAAGCCGGACGGCATCATTCACCTTGGCGACTGCTGGCGCGACGCGGAGGAGCTGCATGAGCTCTTCCCCCGCCTGCCGCTCGAGCAGGTGCCGGGCAACTGCGACCTTGGTCGCTTTGAGGCGCTCGAGCGCGTGCTCATCTTAGACGATCACCGCGTGCTCATCGCGCACGGACACACGATGGGCGTGAAGACGGGGCTGCTGCGCGCGCAGTACCGTGCGCTGGAGCAGAACGCCGATCTTCTGCTCTTTGGCCACACGCACGTGCCGCTCGTGGACGCATCGGCACAGCCGATGCTGCTCAACCCCGGCTCGATCGGCGATCCCCGCAGGCCGACCTACGGCGTGCTGGAATGTAAGGACGGGAAAATCATTCCTTCGGTTTTCAAGCTGGAACAAACGCAATAAAAAAGAGAGACGCCATGGCGTCTCTCTTTTTTCACTTACACATCAAGGAATCGGTGGGCAAGCGTCGGTGCATCTGTGTGCTTGAGACAGACGACGTTCAGCTCATGAACGCCCGTGAGCGGCGGACAGGAAAACCGCCCAAACTGCGTATCGTCCTTGACCACCGCCTCATAGAGGAAGCTCACGCCGCAGCCTTCGCTGACCAGGTGCCGGATGAGCTTGAAGCTGCTGATGCAGACATTGGCGTGAAATGCCTCGACCGTGTAGCCGCACTGCTGGAGCTCTCGTTCGAGGATCTTTCGTGTGCCGGAGCCCGGCTCGCGCAGGATGAGCCGCTCGGAAAAAAGCTCGTCCATCGTTACCTCGCGCCCCGAAAAGGGGTGGTCTTTCGCGCAAATACCGATATAAGGCTCATCGCGCAGCAGAAAGCTCTCGTATCGGCTCTTGTCAAAAATACCCTCAAGCACGACAAAGTCAAGCTCTCCGCCCTCGAGTTGGGCAAGCAGATGCGCGGTATTGTCCACGGTAAAAAACAGCTCGTTGTCCGGTTCTTTGAGAAATCGGCTGATCTGCGGCGGCAGAATATAGTCGCCGATGGATTTCGTCGCGCCGATGCGCAGGCTCGTCTTTTCCTGCCGCCTGAGCGCGCGACGCAGCTCCTCGTCCTGATAGCGCTGGCTGATGGCGTAGATCTCCAGCGTTTCGCCCTGCGGCGTTTTTTTGAGTTTTCGGCTGTCGTAGGTAAAAAGGCGCACGCCGTACAACGCTTCAAGCGCCTGGATCTGCTTGGTCACGGCAGGCTGCGTCAGGTGCAGCCGCTCTGCCGTCCTGCGATAGTTCATGGTGCTGCATACGGTCAAAAAGGTCTCAAGCCGCTGATCCATTCTTCCCCCTCCTCCGTCAATAACAAACAGGAATCGACATATTCTTATTTATAACTGTATTATATCACAAGTCAATGATATAATACAGCAGCAACAAGCTTTGGAGGAGAAAAATACACCATGAAATTCATCGAAACCGCAAAAAAAATGCTGCCCGGCTGCGCCATCGCGCTTGTCATCGCCGTGGCGGCAAAGCTTTTGGAGCAGCTGGAGGAATCCGCGGGGCTGCACCTCATCGGCGCATCGGTCATCGCCATGTTCATCGGCATGATCGTCAACCGCTTCTACGCACCGAACGAAAAGACCAGGCCCGGTATCAAGTTCACCTCGAAGAAGATCCTCAAGTTCGCCATCATTCTGCTTGGCGCGAGCCTGAACATCACGACCGTCCTCACGGTCGGCAAATTCTCGCTCACCGTCATGCTCTTCACACTGGCGACGTGCTTCGGCCTCGGCTATGTGATCGGCAAGGCGCTGGGGCTTGACTGGAGAACGAGCAGCCTCATCAACACGGGCACGGGCATCTGCGGCGGCAGCGCCATCGCCGCCATCGCGCCCGTTATCGAGGCGACGGACATGGATATCGCCTACGGCATGTCGGCAACGTTCCTCTTTGATACGATCATGGTCGTCGTGTTCCCGCTGCTCGGCCGCGCGATGGGCCTTTCCGACGCAGCCTTCGGCCTGTGGGCCGGCACGGCGGTCAACGACACGTCGAGCGTCGTGGCGACGGGCTACGCCTTCAGCGAGGCCGCGGGCGATTTTGCCACGATGGTCAAGCTGACGCGCACACTTGCCATCATCCCGACGGTGCTGGTCTTTGCCGCCATCAGCATTCGTCTAAAGCAAAAGGCCGCCGCGCAGAGCGGCGACCATGGCGTCAAGGTCAATATGAAGTCCGTTTTCCCCTGGTTCATCCTTGGCTTTCTTGCAATGTCCATTCTGTGCAGCGTCGGCGTCATCCCCGCGGGTCTCGCCGCTACGCTCAAGAGCATCAGCAAGTTCCTGATGGTTGCAGCGCTTGCCGCCATCGGTCTCAACACGAGCTTTGCCGACCTGTGCAAGTCCGGCGCAAAGCCGATGCTGCACGGCTTCATCATCTCGCTGCTCGTGGTGCTCGTGGCCATTGGAGTCGAGTACATGCTCGGCATCGCGCCTTACGGCACACTCGTCTGATCGTCGAGAAAAATCGTCAGATCGCAGCGCTCGGGCACATTGAGCGCCGCAAAATAGCGCTGCTCGAAGGGGATCCAACGATCGAAAAACAACTCTGCCTGCGCGGGCGCATTCCGTTTGAGGATGCGCTCGCGCTGTTTTTCTGCCGAAACGGCAAGAAACACTGTAAGGTCATAGTACGGCGCAAGGTCGGGGTGCATGGCATAGGCGCCCTCGATGATGTTGAGCCTTCCCGGCTCGATCCTGCGCGGTGAGGCGATGGTAAAGGTCTTGCAGTCGAAGCGGCGGTAGTCGACCGTCTTCCCCTCGCGCAGCGGCAGCAGGACTTCCGACAAAAAACGCTCGCGGTCGACATTGCCGCCCGGCTCTGAAAACCGCTCCGGCGTGCGCTGCTCGGGGCGGAGGAAAAAATCGTCCATGTGGAAAACGGGGCAGGCGTAAATGCTTTGCAGCAGCGCTCCCAGCGTCGTTTTGCCGCTTGCACTGCCGCCGTCGATGGCAACGAGCACACGCTCCCGTTCCGCCATCAGGCGGTCGATGCGCACAAGGAGCGGACGGATATACTCCGGGGAACGGTCGTTCATGGCAGTACTGCCCCCTTTTCAAAAAGTCATGCTGATGATAGCATCTTTTGCCGTTTCGCGCAAGGGAGCAAGCCTTGACAGCCCCCTACATTTTTGGTAAGATTCCCGCATTGACACAAACAGCGCCGCGCGCTGCTGAAAGAAACGGAGAAGAAATTCATGGATCACGCCGCCATTTTCACCCGCAATTCCTCCGCTGTGAGAAAGCTCACCTATTCCGCGCTCTGCCTCGCCCTTGCGATGGTACTGCCGTTTTTGACCGGCCAAGTCCCCGAGATCGGCTCGATGCTCTGCCCCATGCACATTCCCGCGCTGCTGTGCGGCTTTTTGTGCGGCTGGCCGTGGGGTCTTGCGGTCGGCTTCCTCTCTCCCCTGCTGCGCTCGATGTTCGGTATGCCGCCGATCTGGGTCGCCATCCCCATGGCCTTTGAAATGGCAACCTACGGCGCGGTGTCGGGCTGGCTGTACCGTAAACTCAATGGGCGCGGCGGCCGCATCTACCTCTCCCTCATCACCGCGATGCTTGCAGGCCGTCTCGTGTGGGGGCTTGTACAGTTCCTGCTCGCGGGTCTTCGCAGCACGACCTTCAACCTTACAATGTTCCTCTCCGGTGCGGTCACGATGGCCCTCCCCGGTATCATTTTGCAGCTCATTCTCATCCCCGTCCTCGTTGTGGTGATGGAGCGCACGCGCATCGTGCCTGATGCCTGAAAAACAAAAGTCCTTGGATCTTGCGATCCAAGGACTTTTTTCATAGTTTTTCTTCTTCGCTTGCCAGCTGGCGCGGCGCGCCCGCGTCGATCAGGAATGCGCCGTTCCTGCCGCTATCGCGTTTTTTCCTGCCGCACCGCTCCCTCCTCGCGCAGCAAGCGCAAGTACGCATCGAGATAGAGCTTATGCGTCACACTGAGCAGCGCCGAGCGCAGCAGCAGCTTCTCATCCGTTTTATCCTTGCCGACGCTCTTGAGCTGGTCGCTCGCACCGAAGATATAGCAGATCAGGTTTTCAAACTCTTCGCAGAAGTAGTGATATGCAGTCGGCAGGTCATAAGTCGCGCGCTGAATGGCGATAAGCGTACGGATATCGTCCATTGCGGCAACATTTTTGATACACGAAACAAAAATGAGATACGCGATGCTCTCTGCACCATAGGCTTTTTTCTCAGGGCCGGGAATGATCTTCTGCTTAACATAATTGCTGACCATCGAAGATGTGATAGGGCTCAGCCCGCATCCCGCGATGGATCGATTGACATAACGTGTGACCTGTTCCAGATACAACCCCACGTCCGGGATCTCCCCGAGCCGTGGGATATGAAAGCTGCGGACCGACTCCGCAAGATGGCTGCGTTTGTTCTCGTCCATGGCGATCCCCCCATTCAAGCTGCGTTTTCATCATCTTATTCTTCCTGCAAAAGAATGTCAACAAGTTTTTCAAAAACCGATTGACAGTTTTAAAAAAACGTTGTATTGTAGTCCAAGACATTTTGTCCGACTACCGGTTTATGAATAACCGTTTTTTGGAGGATCTCCCCATGATGAAAATTATCGCCGACTCTTCCGCCAACATTTCGGCGTTGGAGGGCGTTTGCTTTCAGTCCATTCCCATGACCATTCGCGCGGGAGAGCGCGAATTTGTAGACGACGGAACGCTCGATACCGCCAAGATGCTCGACTATCTTGCTTCCTACAACGGAAAATCCGGCACGGCCTGTCCCGGCCTCGACGCCTGGCTCCAGGCGTTTTCCGGCGCGGACGAGATTTTCGTCGTCACCATCACAGGCGCGCTGTCCGGTACCTGCGCTTCAGCCGTAGCCGCGCGCGACCTCTATCTCCAGTCCCACCCGGAGGCAAAGATCCATGTTTTCGACTCGCTGAGTACGGGGCCTGAGATGCTGCTGCTCATCGAAAAGCTCGCAGACCTCATCCGCGAAGGCAAATCCTTTGATGAGATCTGTAAAGCAGGGCAGAACTATCTCGCCTCGACCCATCTTCTCTTCATTCTGCGCTCGATCCACAACCTTGCGCAGAACGGGCGCGTGAGCAAGCTCGCCGCCGGCGCCGTCGGCATTCTCGGCATTCAGATCCTGGCAAAGGCGAGCGAACAGGGCACCATCGAGCCGGTGGAAAAATGCCGCGGCGACAAAAAAGCCCGCAATGCACTGGTGGACGAGATGTACCGCTTCGGCTATCGCGGCGGCAAGGTGCGCATCCACCATGCAGAAAACCCCGAGACTGCCGGTGCGCTTGCCGCAGCGCTGCGCGACCGTTTCCCGTGGACGGAGATCGAGATCCGCCCCTGCACCGGCCTTTGCAGTTACTACGCCGAGCGCGGCGGTGTGATCGTTGGCTTCGAAACGGCCTGAAATCAAAAATGAGAGCCTTCACCGTCGGTGAAGGCTCTCTTCTCTTATTCTCTTTGCGCTCAGTGCTTTTTCATCAGCTGTTCGTCCTGCTGCAAAAGCTGCTGAGTAATGATATCGAGCTGACGGTGCTTGGCCATGCGGTCGGCAATGTTGTTCTGCACAAGCTCAGACTCCTGATGGCCGCGGAAAGAGAGCTTGAGCAGGATCGGCGTCAGGATCGTGCCGCAGACGACCGTGATGATGACCGGCGTCATCATCGCGCTCGACAGCACGCCCATCGAAAGGCCACGGTTGGCGACAATCAGCGCGACTTCGCCGCGGCAGGCCATGCCCGCTCCGACCTGAATGCTTTCGCGCGTACTGAAATGGCAGGCCTTGGCACCCAGGCCGCAGCCAAGGAGCTTGGAAATGATCGAAATCAGCAGCAGCAGGAGAGAAAAGGCAAGCATGCCGCCTGTGAGCCCCGTGATCTGCACGTTGATGCCGATGCTCGCAAAAAAGACCGGCGTGAGCAGCAGATACCCCAGGGGATTGTACTTCGTCTGAATATAGGTTCCCTTGGGCGTGCAGGCCACGGCAAGACCCGCGGCGTAAGCGCCTGTAATATCGGCAACACCGAAGAATTCCTCGGCACAGTAGGCCATCACAAGGCAGAGGACGAAGGCAAAGACGGAGTTGCGGTGGCTTGCCCAGCCGTGCTGGCGCTTGAGCATCCAGCAAAAGACGCGGTTGGCGGCGAAGCCGACCACGAAGGCAAAGACGAAGAATCCCGCGATCTTGAGCAGCACCATGCCGATGCTCTCATCTCCGCCGGCGAGGCTGCACACAAGCGTGAGCGCGACGAGGCCGAGCACATCGTCAATGAGCGCAGCGGCCAGGATCGTGTTGCCAACCTTGGTTTCGAGCTTTTTCATCTCCTTGAGCGTTTCGACCGTGATGCTCACGGAGGTCGCCGTCAGGATCGTGCCGATGAAGATGCTTTCCAGAAAGCCGGTGGTCTCGATGAGGCCAAGCTCATCTGCGCCCCAGGCAAGCGCCGTACCCATAAGGAACGGCACGACCACACCGAGAACGGCGACCATGAAGCCCGCCTTGCCGCTGTTTTTCAGCTCCTTGATGTCCGTTCCCATACCGGCAGAGAACATCAACACGATAACGCCAAGCTCGCTGAGCTGCGCCGTGAACTCCGTTTCCGACAGAAGGCCAAGTCCTGCGGGGCTGAGGATCAGGCCCGCGATCAGCGCGCCTACGACCTGCGGCATCTGAAATTTCTGTGCGACAAGTCCCAGGATCTTCGTACTCAGCAGGATCAGCGCAAGATCCATCAGAAAATGGTATGACATGTTGGTCTCCTCTCCAGTTCTCTATTCTTCGAATTTCTTGTCCGCTTCATTTTGCGAGGCTTTATTCTATCCCCTTTTTCTCTTTTTGCAACAGTCAGAATCAACAAGGAAATGAAAGAATCACTGCACTTCTATGAGGAAAGTGCAATGTGTCTTTCATTTTTTATGTAAAACCGCCATCGCGATTCCGTTTCCATAGTCTTTTTGATAAAAAGCAGGCACAAAATCAGTGTTAAAATGCCGTGAAACGCGGACATTTTATTGAATTTTTCAATGATTTGCACGGTATTTGTCAATAATGTGCGCGTATTGCGTACATTTCACCGCATCAAGCGTTTTGCATCTTCTCTTGCATTTCGGACACAGCAGGACGCTGATACGCCGCTTCTCCCCTTGCCGCGGCGGCGGACGCGTGGTAAAATCAGTCATGCGACACTTTGCAAAGGAAAGGACAGGCTATGAACCAGAAAGAACTCAACGAACTGCGCCGGCGCTTCCGGCTCGATAAAAATAATTTCAGCCGCATTTACGGCTGCTATGTCAACTCCAACCGCGAGATCATCTCATGGGTAGACGCCTCGATGGGTCTCATGCGGCAGGAAGAGCAGGAGATGTACTTAGGTCTCTTAAAAAAATCTCTCTCCGGCGCGCTGGGCAAAAACCTCATCGACGTGGTGTTCTCTACGCAGCAGGTCGCCGACAGCGACGAGCACCGCCTCTTGCAGACGCTGCGCCAGACGGAACTGAAGGATCCCGCCTCGCGCGAGACGCTTTGCCGCAAGATCATCGAATGCATCGATATGGGCGAGACAAACTATCTCATCCTGCTCGCCGCCGACGCTTACGACGTGCCTCACCGCGGCAAGGACGACGAATTGCAGCACGATGCCTCGAGCGAGGTCTTCAAGTATTTTGTCTGCTCCATCTGCCCCGTCAAGGCGCCGACGCTTGAGCTGCGCTATGATCTCGACCAGAGCGAGTTCCACTCAAGCTCTACGGGCTACATCGCTTCCCCGCCAGAGCTCGGCTTCCTCTATCCCGCCTTCGACGGCCGCTCGGCGAACATCTACAACGTGCTTTTCTACTCGAAAAATGCCGCCGAGCTGCACGAGGAGGTCATCGACGCGCTCTTTCGCGTCGAACCGCCGATGTCCGCCGAGGAGCAGAAGAACGCCTTCGGCTCGGCGCTTGCAGACGCGCTCGACAAGGATTGCAGCTATGATGTTGTCCAGTCCGTGCATGAGCAGATCCGCGCCCGCATCGAGGATCACAAGGAGAGCCGAGACCCCGAACCGCTGGAGCTGACGGCAAGCGACGTGGGCGGGATCCTCGCAAACAGCGGCGTCACAGACGAGCAGATCGAAGCGTTTCAGCGCGAATGCGACGCGCAATACGGCGAAAACGCCGCGCTGAACCCGAACAACATCATCGAGAGCAAAAAGTTTGAGATCACGACGCCCGAGGTCAAGATCAGCGTTGCGCCGGAGAACAGCTACATGATCGAAGCGCGCGTCATCGACGGGCGCAAGTACCTGCTCATTCCCGCCGACGACGGCGTGGAGGTCAACGGCATCGGTGTCAATATTCCCGGTCTCGCCAAAGAAAACTGATAAAAAGGGAGAAGCTGCATGGCAGCTTCTCCCTTTTCTCTTTTTTTGAACCGCCGATCTTCAGCCTTAATAGAGGCTTGCGATCATATCAGCGCATTTGTCGATGCCGAGTGCGCCGCTGTCGAGCGCGATGTGATAATTTCTCGCATCGCCCCACTTCATATCCGTGTAAAAGCGGTGGTACGCTGCGCGGCGCTTGTCCTTGTCGCGCAGGCGCTGCTCGGGCGACTGCTCGCGCTCGCCGTAGACCTCGACGATGCGCTTGGCACGGAACGCCATATCCGCATGGATAAACACCTTGAGGCAGTCGGCCTTATTCTGCAAAAGATAGTCCGCGCAGCGGCCCACGATGACGCAGGGGCCTTTTTCTGCAAGCTCCATGATCACGCGGCACTGTGTCTCCCAGAGAATGTCCTCATTGGTTGGCCCAAATACGCGGTTTGCCAGCACCGAGGACAGGAAGCCGCCGGGCGCATACTCGCCCGCCTCCTTGACGTAATTCTCCGCAAAGCCGCTCTCCTCGGCGATCTTCTGGATCAGCTCTGAGTCGTAGCAGGGAATACCGAGCTTTTCCGCGACCTTTTTGCCGATGGTACGTCCGCCGCTGCCGAATTCACGGCTGATGGTGACGATCCTGTTTTTCATCGTATCTTCGCTCCTTCCGCTTCAACGTTCCGATCGTTTTTTACTCCTGCTCCATGAAGCTGCGAATGTAGGCGATCAGCATCTTTGCCGTCTCCTCGCAGCCGAGCACATCGCTCTTGATGGTCATGTCATAGCCGCGCGCATCGCCCCACTTCGTCTCGCAGTAGTAGTTGTGGTAATTCTTGCGGGAACGGTCGACCGCCTTGATCTCCTCAATGGCCTTCTCCGCATCGATTCCCAGCTTATCCATGACGCGCATGAGCTTGAACTGCTGGTTGCCGCAGATGAAAATGCTGATCAGGTTGGGGTTATCCTTGAGCACCTGCTCGCCGCAGCGGCCAATGATCAGAAAGCTCTCGCCGCTTGCCGCCTTGCTGCGCAGCATGGCAAAGGTCTTCTCCGCCACGTTGACTTCCAGCGAATTGGAGTACTTTCCGACGCGGCGGGAGGCAAAAAAGTTGACGGGCTTTTCGTCCATCTTGCGGATCAGCTCTTCGCTGTATCCATCCGAAACGATCTCCGCCTCGATGGAGTCCTTATCGTAAAGCTTGATGCCGAACTCCTTGGCGATCATATCGGCGATGTAATGTCCGCCGCTGCCGTGCTCGCGGCCCAGCGCAATGATGATCTGGTTTTTCATAGCCTCGCACTCCTTTTTTATTTTACAGATAACGCAGGAACAGATAAACCGTGGATGCCGCCATAACAATGATGGTCGCAGGGACACAATACTTGCAGTAGCGTCCCCAGCCGATGGGGTATCCGCCCTTGGCGGAGGCTGAAGTGCCGACAACGTTGGCGCTCGCGCCGATGGGCGTCGCGTTGCCGCCAAGGTCGGTGCCGAGGGAAAGCGCCCAGGCAAGCACGCCGATGTCCATGCCCTCCGCCGCGGCGATGGCGCGGATCACGGGGATCATGGTGGCGGCAAAGGGGATATTGTCGACAAAAGCGCTCGTGATGGCCGAGATCCACAGAATAATGATCACGATGACTGCAATATTGCCCTGACTGACAGACATGATGAAGTTTGCGATCACATTGAGAACACCGGTCTTTTCAAGCCCCGCCACAGAAACAAACAGGCCGATGAAAAAGAGCAGCGTCTGATAGTCCACGCCTCTCATAATTTCTATAACAGATTTTTTGCCGCTGGTCAAGCCCAAAACGACGAGCGTCAGCGCCGCAACGATCACGCCGATGCAGGCAACGGTCAGTTCCGTCTGCGCATGGGTGATGAGCAGCGCAACCGCGATCAGAAACACCACCGCGCTCGAGAGGAACGCCGCCTTGTTTTTGATGGCCGTGGAAGGCTCAGGGCAGGTGACGGGGCCGCCGTTGGCCTGCTCGGCGCGCTTGAGTTCCTTGCGGAAGCAGAACGTAAAATAAATGAGGACCAGCACAAAGCAGACCGCCACGACCACGCCGGTATTTTCGATAAAGTCGAAGAATGTGTAGCCGAGCGAAGTGCCGATGATGATGTTCGGCGGGTCGCCGCACATCGTCGCCGCGCCGCCCAGATTTGCGCAGAAGATCTCCGATAAGATCATCGGCACGGGGTCGAATTTCATCGTCTGCGCCAGCTCGAGCGTAACGGTGGCGAGAAACAGCACGACCGTGATGCTGTCGATGAACATTGCAAGGAATGCGGAAAGCGCCATAAAGCAGATGAGCAGCGGCACCGTGCGATAGCGCACGAGCTTGGCGAGCGTCAGGCACAGCCAGCGGAAAAAGCCCGCCTTGCCAAGTCCTTCGACCATGATCATCATACCCGCGATAAAGACCACCGTCGACCAGTTGATGCCCGCCGTGCTCTCCTCGCTCGCTCCGTACCAGAAGGAGCTTTCAAAAAAAGCACCGAAATTGAGTGTCTCCCAGATGGCGCTCATCGAGCGCATGCAAATGCCGAACACCAGCACCAGCACGAGCGCGCCGCTGCCGAGCGTAACGTAATGCCGCTCAAACTTATCCAGAATGATAAGCATAAACATTGCAAGAAAAATACAAATTGCCACGATCTGTGCAAACATGATAGTCCTCCCTATCCGATAAATCTTCAACGCGAGCCATTATACTCATCCCTGCGAAAGAAACGAAATATCTTCTTGACATGGCAGATATGTCATTTTGTTATGCCCCGGCGTTTTCCTTGCGTTTACGGCATTTTTCGCCGCATGAAACGGCGTTTATTTTCTGTCAAGTTTTCCTCCCGCTCGACATAAAAAACGCGGGCTTGCACCCATGCCGCGCTTCTGCTACAATAAACAAAAAGATCTGCGCGGCGCAGCCCGCCGTTTTTCGCCGGCGCGCATACCGCCCGCTTATTTTCAGATATTTTTCAGGGGAGCCTTTCTCCATTATGAACATCAGTTACGACAGCTACCGCATCTTTTACTATGCGGCCAAATACCGCAGCTTTTCGCAGGCTGCCGCCGCCCTTTACAACAACCAGCCCAACGTGACACGCATGATCCGCCGGCTCGAATCCGAGCTTGGCTGCGCGCTGTTCTTCCGCTCGCCGCAGGGCGTACGCCTCACGCCGGAGGGGGAAAAGCTCTATGCGCACATTGCCGTTGCCTTTGAGAGCATTGAGGCCGGCGAAGCGGAGATCCTTTCCGACCAGAGCCTGCAAAGCGGCATCGTTCACATCGCCGCCAGCAGCCTTGCCCTGCGCGCCCGTATTTTGCAGGTGCTCGCGCGCTATCGCCGCGAATATCCGCACGTGCGCATCTGCCTGACGAACCACTCCGCGCCCGACGGCCTTGCCGCCGTGCAGAACGGTCTTGCTGACTTTGCGATCCTGGCAAAGGGCGCTTCCGTACCGGATTCGCTCAGCGCGCAGAAAATTGACGAGATCCAGGAGATCCCCATCTGCGGTTCCGCCTTTCCGGAACTCACAAAGGAGGCCGTCTCCCTGCAAAAGCTCGCCGAATACCCGATCATCAGCCTGATCGAGGGCACCTCGTCGCATGACTTCTATGCAGAGCTTTTCCTGCGTCACGATCTCGCCTTCGCCCCCGACGTTGAGGTGGAGACCACGGCGCAGGTGCTGCCCGTGGTGCAGAGCAACCTCGGCGTCGGCTTTGTGCCGCATGAGATGCTTTTCGGCTCGCCGGAAGAAAGCGGCATCTATCCCGTCACGCTGACCGAGCCGATCGCGCCGCGCGAGCTGTATCTCTACCAGCGCAAAACGCAGCCGCTGAGCGTTGCCGCCAAGCGGCTGCGGCAGATGCTGCTCGACAACACGCCGCAGCCCGGCGAAAAATGACAAGGCAAAAAAAAGGAACCCACCGGTTTGCAAACCGGCGGGTTCCTTTTTCTCCAATAAATCTTTCTTTCAGGCAGCATCTGCTCCGCCGTCATCAAAGGTTCAGCAGCGTTTCGCTCAGGCGTCTGCCGGCGCTTCCTGCAAAGTCCTCCGCCCGGCGGATACGCAGGAACGACGCGCCGTAGATCATGCGCTCGTTTTCAAGCTCTCCGTCCTCGCCAAGGAAAATACCGATGACCCGAGCGCCTTCCCGCCGCAGCTTTCGCACCTGAAAGCAGGTGTCGCGGATGGCGGCGTCTCCGACATAGGTTTCCGGCGTTCCCTCGCGCTTGCGGCCGCTGACCATGTCGTTGGGCAAACCGTCGCTGAAGACAATGACGATCTTGTGCTCCTCATGCCGCTTTTTAAGGTCGAGTCCCGCCGCGGCCAGCGCGAGCCCGTCGCGGTTATTGGATGTGGCGCGGTATTCCAAAATACGGCGGTCGGCCTCGCTCTTGTCGTCGTAGTCGCGGAAGCGCCGCAGCACCGTGTAATTGCCGTAAGTGCAGTAGCTCATCACGCGGTGCGGGATCTGAATGCGGCTGAGCGCCGCACTGAAGAGGTAGCTTTGCAGCGCCACCATGCTCTGCCGCACGCTCTGCGAGCCGCTTGCGTCAATGAGCAGCTCCACGACCACGGCAGATGGCTCCTGCCGGACGATCTTTTCAAAAAGCTGCGGGTTCTCGCAGCGGCCGACCTTCCAGAGTGCACTGTTGCGCAGCACGCCGTGGTCAGCGCGGTAGATCTCCGGCTCGCTGCGCAGACTGAGCGCATTGCGAAAGGCCTGCTCAATGCTGCGGATCCCCTGGCGTGCCGCGTCCTCGTGCTCTTTGAGCATGTTGAGATTGCTCTCCCGGCTCGCGCGCAGCGACTGGGCGCGCGGCTCATTGCCCTCGTAAGCCTCTGCGCTGAGACCGTCGGTAAAGAGGAGTTTCCTCTCCTCGTGGATACCGGTGCAGACAGCGCTCTCGATCTCCTCCATCTCCTGCTCCGTGCGGAAGCCTGGGCCGAAGTTGCGCACAAGGTACTCCGGGATCCCGTCAAGCGCATCGTCCGGCAAGGTGAAGCTCTCGCCCGACGCTTCGCCCGCCTTGTCGTATTGAAGCTCGCGCTGCTCGGTCTGCGTCCACTCAATGTCGCCCGGCTCGGCTGCGCTCTCCCACTCTTCCGTTTCGCGCTCTGGTAAGATGTCCTGGTTGTGGTCAGGGGCAAAATAGCGGATAAAGATCTTGCGGTACAGCAGCGCCGCAAGCTCCACAAGCGACCTTGCATCTTTGCAGGTCTCGCTGCGCGCGGCAAGCGCATCAAACTGCGCAAGCATCTCCTCAAAGCCGTTGAAATTCTTCAAAATGCGGCGGTCGCCCTCGGTCGCCGCGGCGGGAAACTGCCGCGTGAGGTCGTAGATATACATCCAGCCGCGCGAGCTGCGCCGGTAGTGCAGCAGATCGCCGCGCAGGATCTCGCCTGCCGCCTCTTCCGCCATCACGGCGGCGCCGGGGCGCTCTTCCGCAAGCGCAGCGCGCACCGCGCGCTCCGTGCACAGATGCGCAATGGGCAGCAAAACGTCCATATCATAGGCGGCATAGCGATGCCGCCGCAGCCACAGGTTCAGCTCATCGAGCCCGTATATCTTGTCCGCGCCGCCGAGGATCACGCCCTCATACACTGCCGCCATACCGCCCGCGCGCTCAAACGGCGCGCTCATGCGCTGCACATACTCGGGATACTCCCGTTTGCGGTGATCCTCTGAAACGGTCAAAAAGAGGCTCTCTTCTCTGCCGATACTCATATGCTCAAGCAAAGCGCGTCAGCACCACGTCGCGCACAAGCTCATACTCGTACTCGTCGAAGCACTTGTTCGTAATGCTTACGGCAATGGCGTCCTTCGGCGCGACGCCGTCCGTCATCAGGCGCAGCCCCGCGATCATGCCGCGCATGTCGACGGCATTCGTCGAGATCTCACCGTTGACGGCCTTTGCATTCAGGTCAAGGAACAGCCCGACGCAGCGCTTGATATTCTCGCGCGATGCCTCCGGCACGCTGTTTTGCAGCAGCTCGCAGAGCTGCGCCTCCTCCAGTATCGGCATGCGAATGACCGTAAAGCGCGAAACGAGCGCTTCGTTCAGTTCGCGCGTACCGGCATAGCCGTAGTTCATCGTGGCAATAAAGCGCGCGGCGGGGTGGATAGGGATACACTCATAGCCCGGCACGTCGATGAGGCGGCGGTAGTCGAGCGCGGAGTGCAGCACGGCCACAGCGTCGTTTTTCGCCATGTTGATCTCATCTAAGATGCAGAAGCCGCCGTACTGCGCGGCGAGCGCGACAGGGCCGCGGCGCAGCCGCACTTCGCCGCCGGTGAATGTGTCGGTGCCGATGAGCGTGCTGCTGTCGGTGTTCACGTGGAACGACACGGTGTAGACCGGACGGGCAAACAGCCACGCAAGGTTGTCCGCCAGAATATTCTTGCCCGTGGCCTTGCCGCCGGAGAGCAGGATATTCTCTCCCTGCAACAGCGCGGCGACCGCCAGATCCATGATCTCATCGCCGATGAATTTGACAGGCGGCTCGGCAATGCGGCTGCGCACCGCCTCGTCCGCGACATACTTCTTTCGAAACTGCTCCAGTCGGAGCGCCAACTCTTCTCTCATGCTGCTGATCCCCTTCTGTGTGCAGAATTTTTCTGCGCGATGCGCCGCCTGCGGCGCCGTTCCATGCGCTGCATTATAGTATTTTTGCAGGGCCTTGTCAATTTACGGCAAAAAGGAAGCCGAATTACGAGTTCGGAGTTGATCCATTTTCTTTTTGAATGGTCCTTTTTCTGCAAAGGAGGGCAACCTATAATCTTCAATTTTTAGCACTGGTTCAACACACAACGTCCACATCTCACATTAAGAATCTGACATCATATCAGGTGGAAGAAAAGTCCACCGAGAACGTCGAATGAGACAGCCATGTTCGTCCCACCTGTTTTTTTCGTTTTCTATGTCAAATTGAAATGGTTTGAGTTTTTATGTCTCATTTTTACCCTGGCGCGGCATCTTCAAAAAGCACTGTCGTATCAAGGATTTCAGCGCACAAAACGACCCCACCAAATTCGTAAGTTTCATCAACTTTTTCGAATTGAGGTGGGGTCATTCATTTTTTACTTTGCGTTATAGACCTCGATGGCCTTTTTGAGAATGTCCATGGCGCGCTCGATCTTGTGGCCTTCGATGACGTAAGCCATGCGGACTTCGTTTTTGCCCTTCCCGGGCGTCGCGTACATCGAGCCTCCCGGGGCCATCATCACGGTCTCGCCGTTGTCGCTGAATTCCTCGAGCAGCCATTGCTGGAACTTGTCGGCATCGTCGACCGGCAGCGCGGCCATCACGTAGAACGCGCCACCCGGCACGTCGAACACCACGCCGGGGATCTCGCCGAGCTTGCGGCAGAGCGTGTCGCGGCGCTTCTTATACTCGTCGCGCACGGCGGCAAAATACTCGGGGCCGACGGTGTAGAGCGCGGCAGACGCGATCTGGTCGAGCGTCGCGACCGAAAGTCTTGCTTGGCAGTATTTCATCGCGTGGTTCATGAACTCCTTATTCTTGGAGATCAGGCAGCCGATACGCGCGCCGCAGGCGGAAAAGCGCTTGGAGACCGTGTCGATGACGATGATGTTGTCACCCGCCCTGTCGGCAAACTCGCCAAACGACTGGAGCTTCTCCCCGCCGTAGACGAATTCGCGGTACGCCTCGTCGCCGATGAGGAACAGATCATTCTTCTGTGCGACATCGACGAGCATCTCCATCTCCTCGTGGCTCAGCACAACGCCGGTCGGGTTGCCGGGATTCGTGACCATGATGGCGCGCGTGTGCTCGTTGATGAGAGATTCGATCTTCTCGCGCTCAGCGTAGCGATACCCCTCCTCCGGGCAGGTCGGGATCGGGCGAATCGATGCACCGCAGGTGCGGGTCATCGTGTTGTAGTTGGGGTAGAACGGCTCGGGAATGAGAATTTCGTCGCCGTCGTCAAGAATGCACTGGAGCGCGATCTGAAGCGCCTCGCTGCCGCCGGCGGTGACGTAGATCTCGCTCTTGTCGAAGTGCATGTCGAGCTTGTCGTAGTAGTTCTGGATCGCGTCGATTAGCTCGGGGATACCGGGCGAGGGCGCGTAGGCCAGCACCGGCTGCTCGAAGTGACGGACCGCCTCGAAAAACGCGGGAGGAGTCTGTACGTCAGGCTGGCCGATGTTGAGGTGATAGATGTTGATGCCGCGTGCCTTTGCCGCCACCGCATACGGGTGGAACTTACGCATCGGAGACAGGCCACATTTTTCAACTTTGCTGGAAAATTTCATCATTTCCTAATCCTTTCTTTGTCTGAGTGCACCTTATACACAAGGTTATAATTCCACAAATTCCCGCTAAAACGATGGTTGCTCACATTGATCGAATGGATAGTGCTCATTCCTTTCGCTCTACGGAAGAGGGGCGACCCATCCGTAGAACGTGCAACGAGAATTACCAAATCAATCGTCCTATGTTCCGAGGGCTTTAATGATAGAGTTCACTGACATTTTAATGGAATTGTCGTTAGACTGTTCCGTATAAAAGCCGATATGTGGTGTACATATTACGTTCGGCAGGTCGATCATCTTGTAGTCAAGCTCACAGGGCGGCTCGCTTGTGTAAACATCCGTGGCAAGGCCCCTGATCTTTTTAGCAGCAAGGGCCTCATAAAGCGCCTCATTATCTATAAGCTCCGCACGAGAAACATTAATCAGCAATGCATTCGGCTTCATCTGGGAAATCAACCGGCGTCCAATCAGCTTTTCATTCTCCTTCGTCACCTTCATGTGCATGGTGATGATATCGGACTGACGGAAAATTTCCTCCATTGAGTAGTATTTCAAGTCGTATTTAGCCTTGAGCTGCTCGTTTTCATAAAGGTCGCACGCGATAACATTTGCGTTGAGGCCAAAAAACTTCTCAGCCACAAGGCGTCCAATGCTTCCTGTGCCGATCACGCCGACAGTAGCCCCTGCGATTTCTTGCCCGCCAAGCCCATCCGTGGTCCAATCATGCGCCTTGAGGATATTCACGGCGGGAACGATGTTACGGTTCATCGACATTGCAAGGCTTACGGCAAACTCCGCCACGGCATTACTGCCGTAGGCATCAATATTGAGGACCTCGATTCCCTTGGATACAGCATAATCCACATCGACGAAATTCCACATGCCGGTGCCGATAAACTGCAGAATTTTCAGTTTGGGCAATCTGTCGATCATCTCATGAGTGAGCTGTGTAACGGCAAAGGCAACAACCTCCGCATCGCCCGCGCGCGCTACAACCTCGTCTACGCTCTTGGGCATACCGCTGAAGATGCGGATCTCGCCGTACTGCTTCAGGGGCTCAAGAAATTCAGGCTTTTCAATGAACTGACCTGCATCCAACATACAAATAATCATAGTGAATAACTCCTTGTGGTTTGGTATGGAGCACGCACCACAGTGCGTGCTCCATACGCTTTGAAGAAGGCTGGTAAGGAAAGAGAGTGTTTGTTAATCAACGCTGCTGACTCTGGCTTCCGCCTCGATCTCGGCAACAGACTTTTTGTCCTTAACGAGCGCAGAGGCAATGAACAGGACGGCGACAGAGGCAATTAGCGCAAGAATGATGGGGTCGCCAAGAAAGACGTTATAACCAACCGTGAGGTACAGACCGCCGGCGACGACAATGCCTGTAATGATACTGGCCGTTGCGCCGAAAGAAGAGACCTTGTCGCGGAAGAGAACGGCAGCAAACAGTGCCGGGCAGATTGCAGCGCCCATAATGGAAAACACCATGTACAGGAAGTCGAAGAGGCTGGTAATGTAGAGCGCGATGATAATGCCGACAATACCGAATGCAATGGTCGTATAGGGTAGGGACTTCTTGATGGTCTCATCCTTGAGCTTAGGATTGATGCTGCGACCGAGGTCATACATGAGGTGCGTCGTACCAAGGATGAGGAAAGAGTCAAACGAGGACATAATCGCCGCAATCAGACCCGCGATAACGAAGCCTCGAACCACAGGTGGATAGTAGGAAAGGATCCACATGGGGAGCACTGCATTGTTGTCGGCGATCTCCGGCATAATAACACGGACGGCAACGCCGATAAGGATCAGAGCGATGCCCATCCAAAAACCGATACCGCCAGCAACGAGGAAAGAGAACTTGGCAGACTTACCATCCTTGGCAGCAAGCGCACGCTGCGGCATGGTCGGGTCGCCAGGGCTGCAAAGGAAATACGAAAGCATCATGCCAATCATGGAAGAACTGATGCCACAGGCAAATGGATTGGTCAGGGACTTGCCGAGAGCCTGCATGGTCTCTTCCATCACGGAAATACCGCCTGCCTGGGAAACGCCGAGGATGGGGCCAAGGACGAACACGCCGAGGAACATGATGGCAAACTGCGCAACGTCCGTCCAGACAACGGCATACATTCCACCGATGGAGGTGTAGAGGATGGCTATGCCCGCGGCAATAACGGTGGCAAGCACGAGTTTGTCAGCAGGAAAGCCAAAGCAGTTGATAATGACCGTACGCAAGCCTGCAATATTGATGGCGACCATTGCGACGGCATAGAAAGTAACAAGGCAGGCCATTGCAAGACGGGCAGGCTTGCCAAACTTGATGTTCATGATCTCAGCAATGCTGCGCGCGTTCGTTTCGCGAACCTGCGGGGCAATCAGCCCCATGACAATCAGGCCGACGGAAAATCCAAAGTACATCCAAGGGACTGTACTTGTTGATCCATTGTTGTAAGCTGTGCCGACAGCGCCCATCGTCATGCCGGAACCAACCATCGTGGCAACGATGGTACCAATCAAGGCGACCTTGCCGAAGCGCTTGCCGCCAAGAATAAAGTCATCCATCGTCTGGATCTTGCCCTTTGCGAAGAAGCCGATGCCTAACATGGCAACAAGATAGAGTATGATTATGATCCAATCACTGAGCTGCATAGTGTTGTTCTCCCTTCAAATATTTATTTCATCTGCTGATTGCCGTTTACCGGTTGTTTCAATAGAAATGTGCAGGGATGACTGCCATGCTGTGATACTGGGGGATGGGTTTCAACGAAAGATATCCATCTTCTCAACGCGATCAAATGCCTCTTTTAGCACCTCCACGGAAACCGTGCAGCAGATGCGTATGTAACCCTCGCCAGCCTGACCAAAGCCATCGCCGGGAAGGACGAGAACATGCGCCTCATCGAGGATCTTATCCCACATATCCATAGAACTGATCCCCGTCTCCTTGATATCTGCAAAGATGTAAAATGTGCCTTCTGGATAGAAGCACTTGACATGGTTCAGCTTGCTCATGCGCTCATAGGCGTAGAGCATTCTCTTCTGATACTCCGCGCGAAGCCCTGCTTGGATTTCCTTGCGGCGGCGAATGGCATAAAGGCCGATACGCTGGGAGAAGGAACTGATGGTGAAGGTGATTGCTCCGCAGGCGTTGCAGGCGGCGTCGATGATCTCCTTGCTGGCAATGATATGGCCAAGGCGCAGACCGGTCATGGAATAGTCCTTAGAATAGCTGTAAACTGTGATTACGCGCTTAGGTGACCTCTCATACGAGCAGATGGGCATTTTGTTGTCGGTGTAGTTGAGCGCACCATAAATATCATCTGCAATAACAAGGAAGTCATATTTCTCCGCTAACGCCAGAATACCACGGATGGTCTCCTGACTGTAAACCTTGCCGCTAGGGTTGCAAGGAGTGTTGACGATGATTGCCTTGGTGCGCGCAGTGATATGCTTTTCTAGCTCATCCAGCGCTACGTCGAATTTCTTCTCGCTAGGAGCATTATAGACCACTAACTTACCGCGCGCCATCTCAACCTGGTCCTTATAATACGTGTAGTACGGCGCGATGGCTATCACTTCGTCGCCTTCATCCAACAGCGTCTGCATCACGACATACAGCGCGTGCGTGCCGCCCGCCGTGATCAGGAGTTCGTCGATACCGACGGTGAGACCATAATCCTCCTTGTACATCTTGATGGTCTCCTCGCGCAGCTCGGGGTCACCCAGGAACTCCGTATAGCGGGTGTGACCGGCAAGTGCGTCGCGGTACATCAGATCAATGCAGGTCTTGTCAGCGGGATAGTCGGGGTCACCGACGCTGAGATTGATGATATCGTCATAGCGCTTGGCCATTTCGTCCGTCCGGCTCAGCGGCGGGATGGGGTATTCCCAGTATTTCTTTGCTAAATACGGACTTTTCATAATATCCTCCCAAAAAGTGATTGCGTTTTCTGCCGCTCAGAAGCGCAGGGACAGGCAGCTCAGACCTCCGTCGAGCTTGCGGTACTCGGAGGTATCGACCGTCAAAGTTTTGTAGCCCATGCCCTGAACAGCCTTGAGTACGGCAGGATAGCCGGCGGGAACGATGACCGTATCGTTGACCCAGATGCAGTTGGCCGCATAGGCTTCCTCTTCGGGGATCTCCACGCGGTTGTACTTTTCAAACTCTGGCTTGGTGACAAACTCACCGGAGACGAGCATATTGTTGTTTTCCAGATAATTCACACCGGTCTTGAGGTGGAGGACCTTTTCCAGCTTGACCTCGGAGCAGGTCATGCCGTACTTTGCAAGGATCTCAGTCAACTGGCGAATGCCTTCTTCATTTGTTCTGGCAGAGCGGCCGACATAGAAGTGGTCGCCGACCATCATGACATCGCCGCCCTCAAGCGTGCCGGGAGCCTTAATGTATTCAATTTGCTCATCATTGAAAAACTTCTTCACCGCGCCGATGATTTCGTTTTTTTCGCCATTGCGGGATTCCGCGCCTGGGTTAGTAATAATCGCGCACTTGCTAGTAATCAAAGCAGGGTCTTCCACGAAGCAGGAATCCGGATAGCGCTCGTCCGCTTCTAGCACTGTAACATCAACATCGCACTGCTTGAGTGCTTCAATATAAGCGTCGTGCTCTTTCAAGGCGAGCTCATAGTCGGGCTTACCGGGATACAGCCCGCTGGTAATTCCCTCGACCATTGCTTTGCAGGGTCGTCTGACAATAACATGATTGAACTTTTTCATAGCGCACCTCAACAGTTTTAATTGTATACTGTACACTGCATATTGTATACAATTAAGAGTATATACAGACTTGCCAAAAAGTCAATACTTTTTTCAAAAAAATTGTTCTTCTTGTAGCAAGCGGTTTCTTTTGACTTTTTTCTGCAATAGTATATAATAAAATAGTCTCATTGGAGTCGTCCAATATTTGAAGGAATGAAGTGTCTATTTATGTTTAAGTATAAAACGCTCAGAGACTTGGTCTACGATTATATCGGCCAGCAGCTCCGCGCCGGCGTGATCAATCCCACCAGCACCATCAAGGAAACGGCTCTGTCCGAGGAGCTTTCCATCAGCCGCACGCCCGTGCGCGAAGCTCTAATCCAATTGGCCGGAGAGGGTTTGCTCGAGTCCGTCCCCCACAAAGGCTTCTATATCCGCACGCTAACAGAAACGGAGGCTCAGGAGCTTTTCGTTGTGATCGGCCATCTTGAGGGGCTTGCGGCAAGGCTGTCTCTCGGCAATATTCAGGAACAGGATATCGCCGCTATGAAGATGCACATCGGCATGATGAACGCTGCGATCATGGCGGACGATGTGGAAATGTATCTTGAGGTGCAGGACAAATTCCACAACATTTATCTCAACAAGTGCGCCAACCGCACACTTTCTGAAACGCTTGAGCGACTCAAGAACCGCCTGTTCCGCCATCACTATCAAACCATGAGTAAAGATGAGCGGAAGAAGTTTCTGTTAGGCCTGAACGACGAGCACACCCGCATCTGTGAACTCTTTGCAATGCGAGACAGCACAGCAATTGAAAGATACCTTGTCGATGTCCACTGGAATCCTGCAGAAGCAGTTTATGAAGTGTTGGGATAGTTGCGCCGATCCATGTTGCTTATGGGCAAGGAAGAGAAAAATGTGCGTTCCAAAGCAGGCATCATCGTGCCTGTCCATGCCTCCCGCTATCTGTTATCCCGCTTGAAATACGGAGAGTGCGCTTGCGATCGCAGGAAGTCCATCTTTGCCGAAGATATCTTCCAGCTCGAAGGTATGTTAGATGACAATATCAATTGGCTCTGCCGCACCTCCATCAAGTGGGCAAAGAAAGCGCCTTTCAAAGATGATTCTTTGAAAGGCGCTATTTACGCTTTGATCAAATTGAAGCTGCGATTACTTTGCGCTGCCGTCAGCGTTAAAGACCGGCAGTTTTTCAAGGAAGCAGATGTCCTTGCGGTCAGCGGCACCGCCCTCGGCAAGCACTGCCATACGGCCTGCGACCGTGCCGCCCGCCTTCTCAACGAGCGCTTCCATCGCCTTGAGCGAGCCGCCCGTGGAGATCACGTCGTCAACGAGCAGGACCTTCTTGCCGCGGATGAGGGCGGCATCGTCCGAACCGAGGTAGAGCTTTTGCTGAGCGACCGTGGTGATGGACTGATCGTCGACCGAGATGGGGTCGGGCATGTAGACCTTGGGGCCCTTGCGCGCGATAAAATATTTCTTTGCACCGCTCTGGCGCGCCATCTCGTGAATGAGGGGAATCGACTTGGCCTCGGCGGTAAAGAGGTAATCGTAATCGATGCCACCGGCGAGCTTGAGAAGCTCTTCCGCGCAGCGCACGGTCAACTCCGCGTCGCCGAACATGATGAATGCGCCAATATAAAGATCGTCCGTCACCTTGCAGATGGGAAGGTCGCGGTCAAGACCCGCGACGTGCATCGGATAAGTCGCCATAAAAAGGAAGCTCCCTTCGCGTTTTTGCATCATTTTCCGCCGCTTTGCGCGGCAAACAGAATTTAGTATATCTCTTTTCTGCCGCTTGTCAAGCGATCAAACCTGAGTGTCGTCCTCGGGCATGACGAGCGCACAGATGAAGTAGGCAAGAATGCCGGTGCCTGCGAAAACTGCCAGCAGCGCCCAGAGCACACGCACGATCGTCGGATCAAGGTTGAGATAATCGGCAAAACCTGCGCACACGCCGCAGATCTTCCTGTTGTTGCGGGATTTGCAAAGACGTTTCTTTTCGTCCATGATGTTTCTCCTTTTCCGGCTGCGAAAGGCAGCCACGATGAGTCAATAACGAGCATATACAGTATATCACATTTTGCACCGTTGTAAAGCGCGCTTTTTCCGCGCTTTGCGTAAAAAAGAGGCGGAAGACGCACAAAAAGTGCGAGATATTTCCCTTTTACGTCCTATTTGCCGGAAAAGGGCAAATTTCCCCTTGCAACTTCCTTTTTTCTATGGTATAAACTTGTGTTGAGCAAATGCTTTGAAAGGGAAAATAGCGAGTTTGTTCCGGTAAGAGAAGATCGGTCGGCGGCTGAGAGCCGGTCTGCGGAATGTCGCTTGGTTCGCCCCCGAGCAGCCGCGAGGAAATGCGCGGCCGGTCAGCCCCCGTTACGGGCAAAAGAGTGCGCGCCTGCGGGCGTGAATCAGGGTGGTACCGCGGAAGAAGTCTTTCGTCCCGAATGTCGGGAGGAGAGACTATTTTTTTGTCCCTCCGCCTTTGTTATACGACACCTGCAAATTTTTACCTGAAAAGGAGAAATGATATGAAACAGCAACTGGAAGCGATCCGCGAAGCGGCGCTCGAAGCGATCGCCGACGCCGCCAAGGCAGAGGATCTCGAAGCGCTGCGCGTCCGTTATCTTGGCAAGAAGGGCGAGCTGACCGCCGTTTTAAAGCAAATGGGCAAGCTCAGCGCCGAAGAGCGTCCCGTGATCGGGCAGCTTGCCAACGAGGTGCGCGCCGCACTGGAGGCGGGCATCGAGGAAAAGGCAAGTGAGCTTGCCGACAAGGCCATGGAGTGCAAGCTCAAGGAAGAGGCCGTGGACGTCACCATTCCCGGCAAGCAGGAAAAGATCGGCGTGAAGCACCCGATGTATCAGGTGCTCGACGAGATCAAGGACATCTTCGTCGGCATGGGCTTTGAGATCCTCGAAGACCGCGAGGTGGAGCTTGCCGAGTACAACTTCACCAAGCTCAACGTGGAGGAGGGCCACCCCGCCCGCGAGTGGAGCGACACGTTCTACTTCAGTGATGACAGCTCCATTCTCCTGCGCACGCAGACCTCTCCCATGCAGATCCACGCGATGGAAACGCGCGAGCTGCCCATTCGTATCCTTGCTCCCGGCCGCGTGTACCGCAAGGACGAGGTCGACGCCACGCATTCTCCCATGTTCCACCAGATCGAGGGCATGGCCATCGACAAGGGCATTACGATGGCGGACCTCAAGGGCACGCTCAACGAGGTCGTGCGCCAGCTCTACGGCGAGCACACGGTCACGCGCTTCCGCCCCCATCACTTCCCGTTCACTGAGCCGAGCTGCGAGATGGACATTCAGTGCCACAAGTGCCACGGCGCAGGCTGCCCCACCTGCAAGGGCGAGGGCTGGATCGAGGTGCTTGGCGCCGGCATGATCCACCCGAAGGTCCTCGAGGGCTGCGGCATCGACTCCACGGTCTATTCCGGCTGGGCGTTCGGCATGGGACTTGAGCGTCTGGCGCTCGGCCACTTCAAGATCAGCGACCTGCGCCTGATCTTCGAAAACGACGTCCGCTTCCTCGAACAGTTTTAATATTCCTCGCGAAAGCGGCGAGCCGCTTTCTGCGATCTCTTTCGCAGGGTGCTGCGCCGCACTCGCTTTGCTCGCACGAGCGCACCCTGAGCGGTGTTTTTTGTGACGCGCATGTCGTCACAAAAAACGAAATTTGATTGTTACTTCTTAGGAGGATACCAATATGATCCTATCCCGTAATTGGCTCAACGAGTTCGTTGACCTCAAGGATATCACCGATAAGGAATTCAATGACGAGATGACGCTCTCCGGCTCGAAGGTCGAGACCATCGAGCGGCCCGACGAAAACCTCAAAAACGTGGTCGTCGGCAAAATTCTCGAAATGAAGCGCCACGAAAACTCCGACCACATGTGGGTCGTGAAGATCGACGTTGGTCAGGCGGAGCCGGTGCAGATCGTCACCGGCGCGTGGAACGTCCATGTGGGCGACTATGTTCCCGCTGCGCTTTCCGGCGCACATCTGCCCGGCGGCATCAAGATCGAAAAGGGCGCGCTGCGCGGCGTCGAGTCCGACGGTATGCTCTGCTCGCTCAAGGAGCTTGGCATGACGGCGGAGCACGACTTCCCCTATGCCGTTATCACGCCTGCCGCCATTCTGAACGACTATCACCCCATCGACAAGGATAAGCCCTCCATTCCCGCCGACATCAAGCCCGGCGACAAGGTCTACGGCCCTGTGGTTGCCGCCAAGGTGCTTGAGTGCGCCCCGCTGGGCGACGGCACGTTCCACACCTGCCTCGACCTCGGCGATGCGACCACCGTGCCCGATACGCGCTGTTCGAACCTCCACGAGGGCGACCTTGTTGCCTACAACACCAAGAGCGATACCATCTGCACGCTCGAAGATCTGCACGCCGAGCAGAAGGAGTTCCCCCACTGCATCGCCGACGGCATCTTCGTTTTGCAGGAAGAGGACGCCGAGCCGGGTCTCAACATGGCGCGCGTTCTCGGTTTCGATGATTCCATCGTCGAGTTCGAGATCACGCCCAACCGCCCCGACTGCCTGAGCGTTATCGGCCTTGCACGCGAGGCGAGCGCGACCTTCAAGCGCCCCCTCAAGCTGCACGAGCCCGAGCCGCACGGCTGCGGCGGCAGCATCGCGGAGATCGTCGACATTGACATTGAGGACGGCGACCTCTGCCCGCGCTACACCGCGCGCATGGTGAAAAACGTCAAGATCGCGCCGTCCCCGCGCTGGATGCGCGAGAGACTGCGCAACAGCGGCGTGCGTCCGATCAACAATATCGTTGATATTACCAACTACGTCATGCTCGAATACGGCCAGCCGATGCACGCTTTTGACTTCAGCTGCGTCGAGGGAGGCCACATCATCGTGCGCACCGCGCACGAGGGCGAGACCATTGAGACGCTTGACGGCAACGAGCGCAAGCTTACGCCGAATATGCTCTGCATCTGCGACGAGCACAAGCCTGTGTGCGTCGCGGGCGTGATGGGCGGCGCGAACAGTGAGATCGTCGGCGACACGGCGATGGTGCTCTTTGAGTCCGCCAACTTCAACGGCGTTTCTGTGCGCCGCACGGCAAGCGCTCTCGGTATGCGCACCGATGCCTCCTCCCGTTATGAAAAGGGCCTCGACATGATGAATACCATCAAGGCGGTCGAGCGCGCCTGCGAGCTCGTGGAGATGCTTGGCTGCGGCGAGGTCGTCGACGGTGTGATGGACGTGGTCGCCAAGGAAAAGGCGCCCACCTGCATTAAGCTTGAGCCGGAAAAGATCAACGCCCTGCTTGGCACGGATCTTGAAGAGGATCTGATGCGCGAGATCCTCGTCTCCCTCGGATTCATTCTGAACGGCGATGATATTTACGTTCCCTCCTGGCGCGGCGACGTGGAGCATTACAGCGACATTGCCGAGGAGGTCGCCCGCTTCTACGGCTACAACAAGATCCCCTGCACGCTCATGCGCGGCGAGACCACGCGCGGCGGCTTTTCCGAGCAGCAGCGCTTCGACCGCGCCATCGGCGGCGCGGTGCGCGCGCTGGGCTACGATGAGATCATCACTTACTCCTTCATCAGCCCGACCTATTATGACAAGATCCGCATGCCGAAGGACTCTCCGCTGCGCAATTCTCTCAAGATCCTGAACCCGCTGGGCGAGGATACCTCCATCATGCGCACGACGATCCTGCCGAGCATGCTCGAGATCGTCGCGCGCAACCTCAGCTACCGCAACAAGTCCGCGCGCCTCTATGAGCTTGGCAAGATCTACCTGCCGCGTGAGGACGGCCTTGCCGACGAGCCGAAGTACCTCTCCCTCGGCGCCTACGGCGACGGCGCGGACTTCTTCTCCTTCAAGGGCAGCATCGAAACGCTCCTGCACGAGCTGCGCATCAGCGATGTTAAGTATGTTGCCTGCACGGACAACGCCTCCTATCACCCCGGCCGCTGCGCCTGCGTTTACGCGGGCGATACGCTCCTCGGCGTGTTCGGCCAGATCCACCCGCTCGTTGCGGCGAACTACGGCGTGGATACCGAGATCTACGCTGCGGAGCTGAGCTTTGAAGCAATGTATGAAAAGCGCGGTGATATCCCTGTCTATCAGCCGCTGCCGAAGTTCCCCGCCGTCACGCGCGACATTGACGTCGTCTGCGATGAGACGGTGACCGTCGGCGCGCTCGAAGAGAGCATTCGCCGCGGTGCAAAGGGCCTTCTCAAGGAAGTATCTCTCTTTGACATTTACCGCGGCCCCGGCATTGCCGACGGGAAGAAGAGCGTTGCGTTCAACCTTGTGCTGCGCGCAGATGACCGCAGTCTCACCGGTGAAGAGGCAGATGAGGACGTTCAGTCCATTCTTGCCTCGCTTGAAAGCGAGTGCGGCGCGGTGCTTCGTTAAGCATTCCATAAGGAAAGATTACGATTTGGTTACAGTTGACAGCGCTCCCTTTACTTTTCGGATCCGCGTTGCTATACTGTGAATATGGAAAGGAGGGACTCTCCCAATGGAAGAATTTACCCGAAAGTTTAATGTTGCCCAGGAGAAGGACGCTGAGATCCGCCACATCCTGACGACCGTTTATGCCGCGCTGGAAGATAAGGGCTACAACCCCATCAATCAGATCGTAGGCTATATCCTCTCGGAGGATCCCACCTATATCACGAATCACAACAGCGCGCGCACGCTGATCCGCAAGCTGGATCGCGACGAGTTGCTGCAAGCACTCGTGCGCAGCTATCTCGGAAAGTAAGAAAAAAGCAACAGAACAAAGCCCCACAGAGACCGCGGGTGCGGCCTCTGTGGGGCTTTGCATTTTTTCGCCACAGTTTGGTTGACAAGGGGGGCAAAAAATGCTATACTGCAAAAGGTTACAAAATGGTTACAAAGTTACAAATCGGTTACAAGGACAGGAGTGAGTCAGATGGCAGAAGTTACGGAAGGTCTTGTTTATCGCGGACACCCGCTGCGCCGTGTGGATAATCTCATCTACTACGGCTCGATGGCAGATAAATATATTGTGATGATGCAGGTGCTTGATACGGCGCCGCTCAAGGACATCACGCTTGCAAAGCGCGTTTCCATTCAGTTGCAGATGACGGACGCAAGCCTGCGTTCCCGCGACCGTGTGGTGCGTTCGACGGAAAAATCCAGTCTCGGTGAGGCGATGGAATTTGCCTCCATCTGGCTTGAGCGTGCGCTGAGCGGCAAGATGTAAATAAAGCCGCCGCGCAGCCCCTATTCTTTTTACGAAAGGATCACTCAGTTATGCGAAATCATTCACGATGCGTATCATTCCTGCTTTCGGGTCTGCTTTCCGTCAGCCTGCTCGCACCGCTCTCTTCGGCGCAGGCCGCTTATGACGATGGTTCTATCCGCGATCTCGTTGATCGCGTGACGGTGCTGACGGAATCCGTTCAGACCGAGAGCGCCAACGAGGACGAGCTTGCCAAGCTCGATGAGATGCAGGCAGAGCTTGAGGACAAGGCGGACGCAAAAGAAGATGTGTCTGCGACGGAGACCGTCTCTATGGTCGTTACGGGCGGCACGATCAACGTGCGCACGGGTCCCGGCACGAATTACGACAAGATCACGCAGGTGGTCAGCGGCAAACAGGTCACCGTTGTCGGTGAAGCGAACGGCTGGTATCAGGTCACGTTCGACGCGACGACCGGTTGGCTGCTTGGTGAATATCTGCGCGATCCTGCCGACCTCGACGGTACGGTAGGCGCTAAGATCGTTTCCATGGCGATGCCCTATCTCGGCACGCGCTACCGCTCCGGCGGTGCGTCCCCCAGCGGTTTTGACTGCTCGGGCTTTACGATGTACCTTTACGCACAGCTTGGCTATTCTCTGCCCCATTCGGCGACCGCTCAGTACAGAAACTGCGGTTACGCCGTTGCCAAGGCTGACCTGCAGCCCGGCGATCTGGTGTTCTTCTCGGATTCCTCCCACGCCATCGGCCACGTTGGCATCTACATTGGCAACGGTCAGATCATCCACGCGCGCTACAGCGTTGGCAAGGTCATGATCGACAGCCTGTCCGCAAACTACTATGCTTCCCGCTATGTCGGCGCGAAGCGCATCGCGTGATGGATGAGCCTTTCACTACATATAAAACGGAACGGTTTTCACCGTTCCGTTTTTTCCTTTATTCTTCCGTAGGGGTTTCCTCGGCCTTCTCCGTTTCGGCGGCGCGGATGGCCTCGGCTTCCGCCTTCGCCTCGGCGAGGACCTTTTTCTCGCTCTTCGTTTTGGGCTGCTTTTCGTCGAACTGCGCCCAGAGATCGGGACGGCGCAGCATCGTGCGCTTGTAGCTCTCCTTTTTGCGCCATTTGGCCACGTTCTCGTGGTGGCCGGAGAGCAGCACGTCCGGCACGCGGCGGCCATGCCACTCATCGGGACGGGAATACTGCGGATATTCCAAAAGCCCTGCCCAGTGCGATTCCTCGGTGAAGCATTCCTCTTCCGGCAGCACACCCGGCACCATGCGGCAGATGGCGTCCGTCACGGCCATGGCGGGGATCTCGCCGCCCGTGACGACGAAGTCTCCCATCGAGAGTTCTTCGTCCACGCACTCGTCGATGAAGCGCTGGTCGATGCCCTCGTAGTGGCCGCAGACGAGAATCAGATGGTCATAGTGCTCTTTCAGCTCGCGCGCCACCGCCTGCGTGAAGGTGCGCCCGCAGGGGGAAAGGTAGATCGTGTGGCCGCGGCTGCCCGCTTCCTCGCACACGTGCGCCCAGCAGCGGTACAAGGGGTCTGCCTGCATCACCGCGCCGCGTCCGCCGCCATAGGGGTAGTCGTCCACCTGCATCTGCTTGTTGGTCGTGTAGTCGCGGATCTGATGCGTTTTGATCGTGATGTACCCGCGCTCCTGCGCGCGCCCGAGGATGCTGACGTTCATCATCGCGTCGATCGAGGCGGGGAAAAGTGTTAAAATATCAATCCTCATCGGTTTCCAGTCCTTCTATCATGTGTACGCTGATCTCGCGCGCCTCTTCATCGACGTTGGTGATGAAAATATCCTTGACTGCGGGAATGAGATAGGTCTTTTCTTCGCCTTTGACCTTGTAGAGCTTGTGGGCGGGGTAGGAGAGCACGTCCACCACCGTGCCGATGTAGGTGTGGGGGAAGTAGTTGTACACGGTCATGCCCACGATCTCCGCGTCGAAATGCTCGCCCGGCTTGAGCTGCACCTCTGCGCGGCGAATGGAGAGCACCTTGCGCTTGAGCGCGGCGGCAGTGTCCATATCGTCGATCTCGGGGAGCTTCATAAGAACCATCTCGCCCTGTACGCGCTTGCTCGTGGGGCGGAAGGGCTCGCCGTCCATATAAAATGTGCGGAAGCCGCACAGCTGCCCTGCGCTCACGTCCCAGGGCTGAACCTTGACCTCACCGCGCACGCCGTGCGTGTTGACGATCTGTCCGACTTCAATATATTCCGGGCGCGCGCTCGGCTGCGGCGCGCTCTTTTTGGAAAAGAGACCCATGTGTCATTCTCCTTTGAGGTGTTCTATCTGTTCAGTATAGCGGAATCGGTGGGAGATGGCAAGAATAAAAAACGTTCCCGGGAAGTTCCCGGGAACGTTTTTTCGGTTCAGTCTACGATGTCGACAGACACCTTTACGCCGGTGCGCTGAGCATAGGACCGGACGACCGTGCGGATCTCCTTGGCAATACGACCCTGACGGCCAATGACCTTGCCCATATCGTCAGGTGCGACGCGCAGCTCCAACGTAAGCTCGTCCGCGCCCTGCTTTTCCGTGACGGTGACGTCATCGGGATGCTCAACAAGGCTGCGGGCGATGTAGAGCAGCAAGTCTTTCATTTCTTGCACCCCGTGCTCTTACAGCGCGTTGACTTTCTTCAGCAGCGCACGGACCGTGTCGGTGGGCTGAGCGCCGGTCTTGATCCACTCCTGAGCGCGCTCAGCGTCGATCTTGATCTCAGCGGGGGAAACGCAGGGGTTGTAGGTGCCGATCTCTTCGATGAAGCGGCCATCGCGGGGATAGCGGGAATCGGCGACGACAACACGATAGAAGGGAGCCTTCTTAGCGCCCATTCTGCGCAGACGAATCTTAACCATGGTAATTACCTCCAAAAAATATAAATGTGTTTTGATTTATGATGAAATGCTCTTGCACTCGATCAACGAAACTTATTTGAAACGCTTTTTGCGTCCGAAACCGCGCGCCCGGCCGCCGCCGAAGCCGCCCATGCCCTTAGGCATCTTGCCGCCGCGCGTGACCTGCTTGATCATGGCCTGCATCATTTCGAACTGCTTGAGCAGGCGGTTGACGTCCACGACCTCGAGTCCGCAGCCGGCTGCGATGCGCTTTTTGCGGCTCGCGCCGAGAACGGCGGGATTCTCGCGCTCATAGGGCGTCATCGAGAGAATGATCGCCTCGGTGTGCGCCATCATCTTCGGGTCAAGCTCGGCATTGGCCATCTGCTTGCCCAGCTGGCCGGGCATCATGCCCGCGAGCTGCTCGAAGCTGCCCATGCTCTTGAGCTGGACGAGCTGGTCGTAATAATCGGAGAGGGTGAAGCGGTTCTTCTTGAGCTTTTCCTCAAGCTTTTTTGCTTTCTCCTCGTCGATGCTCTGCTCGGCGCGCTCGATGAACGACAATACGTCGCCCATGCCGAGAATGCGCTGCGCCATGCGGTCAGGGTGGAAGGGCTCGATCATATCGAGCTTTTCGCCCGTGCCCATGAACTTGATGGGCTTGCCGGTGGCTGCGCGGATGGAGAGCGCTGCACCGCCGCGGGCGTCGCCGTCGAGCTTGGTGAGCACCACGCCGTCGATGCCGAGCGCCTCGTCAAAGGCGGTGGCGGCATTGACCGCGTCCTGACCGGTCATCGCGTCGACCACGAGCAGGATCTCGGTCGGCTTGACGGCTGCCTTTACGCGCCTCAGCTCGTCCATCAGCGCCTCGTCGATGTGCAGGCGGCCTGCGGTATCGAGAAACACGATGTCGTTGCCGTGGTCGCCGGCATATTTGACGGCTTCCTGCGCAATGGTGACAGGATCGATCTGACCCATCTCGAAAACGGGGATATTCAGTTGCTTTCCGACGACCTGCAGCTGCGTGATGGCCGCGGGACGGTACACGTCGCACGCGGTGAGCAGCGGGCGATGTCCCTGCTTGCGGAGATAGCCCGCGAGCTTGGCGACGTTCGTCGTCTTACCGGCGCCCTGCAAGCCGACCATCATCACAACCGTCGGCGGTCTGGAAGCAAAGGTCAGCTTGGCGTTTGCACCGCCCATGAGCGCGGTGAGCTCCTCGCTGACGATCTTGATGACCTGCTGGGCAGGGGTCAAACTGTCAAGCACCTCGGCGCCGACGGCGCGCTCGGAGACAGTCTTGACAAAGTCCTTGACGACCTTGTAGCTCACGTCTGCTTCGAGAAGCGCAAGGCGCACCTCCCGCATGGCGAGCTTGATGTCCTCCTCGCTCAGGCGGCCCTTGCCGCGCAGATGCTTGAATGTGGCGTTGAGCTTTTCGCTCAGTCCTTCAAATGCCATGGAACGATTACTCCTTGAGTGCCGCCGCCTCGGCCTCGATCACGCCGGCAAGCTCTTCGAGCTGGCGGTCTTCATACCGGCGGAAGTTGAGCTGCTTGATCTGCTGCGCCGCGTCTACGATTTTTTCCACGTGGGGCTGAAGCTGCATGAAGCGCTTGATGAGCCCCGTTTTGTCTTCAATCTCGGTCATGTAGTTCTCCGCGCGCACGATCACATCGCGCACGCCCTGACGGGAGATGCCGTAGTTCTCGGCGATCTCGGACAGCGACAGGTCCTCGTTATAGTAGAGATCGTAGAATTCCTTCTGGCGGTCGGTGAGAAGCTCTCCATAAAAGTCGAAGAGCATCGTCATGCGAAAGGTCTGGTTTTTCACGGAAAGTTCCTCCTTGTGCAGATTCTGCTGTAAAGTTTTAGCGCTTTACAACGAGGATCAGTTTACATGATTTTATCAGAAATGTCAAGGAAAAATCGCAAGAAAAAGGTCATGGGAGCAGAAAATTCTTCTGTTTTTGCATCGCTGCGTGCGCAAGGGGCAGAAAAGAGTGGAATTATTCACAGTTTCGTGGTATCCTAAAGATAAAATCTCGAATGATCGATCACAGGAGGAATCGGTGATGGAACCGGTCAGACGCGAGATCGCACCTGAGGTGTGCCTCAACTATGTGCGGTCGGATAAATTCAAAACAGGAACGCTGAGCATGCAGTTCATCACGCCGCTCGACGAAAAAACGGCGAGCTTCGGGGCGCTGCTGCCGAGCGTGCTGCGCCGCGGCACGATGGCGCATCCGGATATGCGCGCGCTTTCCACCGCGCTCGACCTGCTTTACGGCTCGTCGATCGGCTGCACGGTGCGCAAAAAGGGCGAGAACCAGTGCATCGGCTTTGCCGCGAGCTTCATCGACGAGGCATTTGTTCCCGGCGGGGAGAAGCTCCTTGAGCCAATGTGCGACCTTTTGGGCGAGCTGCTGCTCGACCCCGTGACGCGCAACGGCCGCTTTTTGAGCGACTATGTGGAGAGCGAAAAGCAGAACCTTGTCGACGCTATCCGCGGCATCATCAACGACAAGCGCGACTATGCAGATCTTCGCCTTTTGCAGGAGATGTGCCGCGGCGAGCGCTACGGGGTGGATAAATTCGGCACCATCGCGCGTGTCGAAAAGATCACGAATCAGACGCTCTTCCGCTACTATCAGGAGCTTTTGTCCACGGCACATTTAGAGCTTTTCTACTGCGGCAGCGCGGACTATGAGCGCGTCAAAGGTGCGCTTTCCCGCGCGCTTGCGCCGCTCATGCGCGGGCGTGTCGTTCCGCCGGTCATTGCGGAAAAGTGCAGCGCACCGGAAACGCCGCGCGAGATCACCGAACGCATGGACGTGACGCAGGGCAAGCTTTCGATGGGCTGGCGCGTAGGAACGAACGACGCGAGCGCGATGATGCTTGCAAACCTTATCTTCGGTGGGTACAGCAACTCCAAGCTCTTTTTGAACGTGCGCGAGAAACTGTCCCTCTGCTATTATGCCTCGTCCTCGTATCACCGTTCCAAGGGCATCGTCACGGTATCCTCCGGCATTGAGCACGGAGATGTGGAGACCGCCAAGCGCGAGATCCTTGCCCAGCTCGAGGCGGTGCAGCGCGGCGAATTCGAGCCGTGGGAGATCGAAGGCGCGCGCTCTTGCCTCATCGCCTCGCTCGAATCGCGCGGCGACAGCGCCGGGCGCATGGAGGAAAACGCTCTCGGTCAGGCGGCCACGGGGATCCGCGAAACGGCAGACGAGCTGATCGCAGCGCTGCGGGGCGTGACGGGCGAGCGCATTGCCGCAGCCGCGCAGAGCCTGACGCTCGACACGGTGTATTTCCTGACAGTGGAGGAGGACGGCGAAGATGAATGAAAAAGTCTATCCCCGCATCGGGGAAAGAGTGCTTGAAAAGACGCTGCCGAACGGACTGAAGATCTTCATTGTCCCCAAGCCTCAGCACCGCAAAAAATACGCCTTTTTCGCCACGCGCTACGGCGGCATGGATATGCAGTTCATCAGGAATGGCAAAAAGTGCGATACGCCGGCGGGCATCGCGCATTATTTAGAGCATAAGATGTTCGACACGGAGGACGGCAACGCCCTCCAGCAGCTCTCCCAAAACGGCGCGGAGCCGAACGCCTTCACTTCCAACGCCATGACGGGCTACTACTTTGACTGCACCGAGCATTTTGAAGAAAACCTGCGCATTCTGCTCTCCTTCGTCTCCGTGCCGTACTTTACGGAGGAAAGCGTGGAAAAGGAGCGCGGCATCATTGCCCAGGAGATCCGCATGGTCGAGGATTCACCCGACTGGCAGGTCTACGAAAGGCTTCTTGCCTGCCTGTACCGCTCTTCTCCCGCGCGCGTTCCCATCGCCGGCACGGTCGAGAGCATCGCGGGCATCACGGCGGAAACGCTGTATGACTGCCACCGTGCGTTCTACTGCCCGTCCAACATGGCGCTGTGTATCGTCGGCAATGTTGATCCGCAGGCGGTGATCGCGCTGGCGGAGGAAGTTCTGCCCCGCGAGCGCGGCGAGGAGATCGCGCGCTGCTACGGTGAGGAAGAGGACGGCGCGGCTGCGCAGCATGAGACCGTCACGCAGATGGAGGTCGCGCTGCCGCAGTTTTTGGTCGGCTTCAAGTGCGAGACGGACGAAGGAGACCTCCTGCGCCAGTCGCTCATCGGCGAGATGGCGAGCGATGTGCTGCTCGGCGATTCATCGCCGCTCTATCAGCGCCTTTACGACGAGGGACTCATCAACGGGAGCTTCGGCGGCGGATTTGACCAGCTGCCGGGCGTTGCGTGCCTGTGTGCCGGCGGCGAGAGCGAGCAGCCGCAAAAGGTCAGCGACGCGATCCTTGAAGAGGCGCAGCGCCTTGTGCGCGAGGGCATCGACCCGCAGTTTTTCGAGCAGATCCGCCGCGCAAGCTTTGGCGCGACGCTGCGCGCGCTCAACTCGTTTGAAAATATCGCTGTTTCCCTTGCTGACGGATATTTTCGCGGTTTCGACGCGCTCCGCTTCCCCGAAGCCTACGAGAGCATTGACAAGGAGGACGTTGAGCGCTTCCTGCGCGAGAATCTGACCGACAGCCGCCGCGCCATTTCCATCATCGAACCCAAGAAAGAAGGGTAACAGACTTATGAATGTTTCCAATGCGCCCATCAGCTTTCCCGGCCTTTTCGGCGACTGGCAGTTCACCGTGCCGTCCAAGGCACTTGACATCGGCAACGGTGTCTACTGGTATGGCATCATCATCGCCGCGGGCATGCTGCTGGGACTCTATTTCTGCATGAAGCAGGCACCGAAATACGGCCTGAGCGAGGATACCGTCATCGACACGGTGCTCTGGGTCGTTCCGTTTTCCATCATCGGTGCGCGGATTTACTATGTGCTTTTCTACCTCGACCTGTTCCGCGGGAGCGACGGCTCGATCAACTGGTCGTCGACCTACCGCATCTGGGACGGCGGCCTTGCCATCTACGGCGGCGTCATTGCGGGCTTTTTGACGGCGTATCTTTTCAGCCGCCGCCGCAAGATCTCCTTCTGGGCACTGGCGGACTGCTGCGTGCAGGGACTTTTCATCGGGCAGGCCATCGGCCGCTGGGGCAACTTTATGAACCGGGAAGCCTTCGGCGCGGCGACGGAGCTCCCCTGGCGCATGCGGCTCTGGACGTCGGCCACGACGTATATGGACGTACACCCTACGTTTCTTTATGAGAGCCTGTGGAATGTGATCGGTCTGCTGCTGCTCTATTTTGTCGTATCCCGCGCCCGCCGCTTCGACGGGGAGAACACCTGCTTTTACTTCATCTGGTATGGTCTCGGCCGTTTCTGGATCGAGGGGCTGCGCACCGACAGCCTGTATCTTTTCCACTGGACGCTGTTTGGCCAGCGCATCCGCGTGTCGCAGGCAGTTTCCCTTGTGATGGTGCTGGTCTGCACGGGGATCCTCATCTACCGGCTCGCGGTGAAGAAGGACAACGGGGTGAACCTTTACGTCAGGCGCGTGCAGCGCGCAGCGGAAGCGCCTGAGCAGGAGAAAAGATCGTAACCATGCATTATCACATTGATAAGACCGCCGCGCAAAGCGCGTATTTGCAGCTTTATCATCAGCTGCGGCGCGACATTGTGAGCGGCGTGTACCCGCTGGGGACAAAGCTTCCCAGCAAGCGCCTCATCGCAGGTGAAACCGGCGTGAGCGTTATCACGGTGGAGCATGCGCTGGCCATTTTGTGCGACGAGGGATACCTTGAGTCCCGCGAGCGCAGCGGCTTTTTTGTGAGCTTTGCGGCGGCGGATTGCTTTCCCGTCTCTGAGATGGAGAATGATCGCCGCGCGCTTTCCCTGCACGGCACGGAAGATGAATTTCCGTTTCCGTCGCTTGCCAAAACGATGCGGCGCGTGCTCAGCGAATATGGCGAGAGCATTCTTGTCAAATCTCCGAACAACGGCTGCGCCGGCCTGCGCGGCGCCATCGCGGCGTATTTGTCCCGTTCGCGCGGCATCAGCGTGCAGCCGGGGCAGATCGTCATCGGCTCGGGTGCGGAGTACCTCTACGGACTCATCGTGCAGCTTCTGGGGCGCGAGCGGGTGTTCGCGCTCGAAGACCCGTCTTACGACAAGATCCGCCGCGTCTATCAGGCGCAGGGCGTGCGGTGCGAGATGCTGCGCCTCGGCAGCGACGGCATTCGTTCCGATGAGCTTTCCCGCGCTACGGCGACGGTGCTGCACGTGACACCCTTCCACAGCTTTCCGAGCCTTGTGACGGCAAGCGCCGGCAAGCGCCGCGAATACCTCTGCTGGGCAGAGGAGCGCGGCGGCTACATCGTCGAGGATGACTTCGATTCGGAATTCAGTGTGTCGAGCAAGAGCGAGGATACGCTTTTCTCGCTCGAACCGAACCGCTCGGTCATCTACATGAACACGTTTTCCAAGACCATCGCCCCGTCGATGCGCGTGGGCTATATGGTGCTGCCGCCTGCGCTTTCCGAGCAGTTCCGGCGCGAGGTGGGGTTCTATTCCTGCACGGTACCGGTCTTTGAGCAGTATGTGCTCGCCGAGCTCATAGGCAGCGGCGACTTTGAGCGCCACATCAACCGCATTCGCCGCAAGCGGCGCAAAAAATGAAAAAGCGGCGGCAGAGATGGCTTTGCTGCCGCTTTCAAAAAGTTTGGGAAATTGCTTGACGAGTAAAAAACTTTGTGATATACTTTTACTCGCATTTGAATAGATGTGCTGGTGTAGCTCAGTCGGTAGAGCAGCTGATTCGTAATCAGCAGGTCATGTGTTCGAGTCACACCACCAGCTCCAAAAAGCATCGAAAACTTCGGTTTTCGATGCTTTTTTGCTGCAAAAACGCTGAAAATGGTGTGGGTCAAAATGTGGGTCAACTGCCTGACCCAGACCCACATCGGCTGGCAGTCAGCGGCTTTGCCGCCTACTGCCAGCTCATGCCCCATGGGTACAACGAAATGCGCGGAAAGAGCCAAAGAGCACCGGAGAGGAAATTGCTTCCTTTCCGGTGCTCTGCTTGCCTGCGGGACTTATCGAATCTGCGCCATGAAGCTGCCCATTTTCTCTGCGGCCTTTTGCTGCATCTGCCGTGTGACGTGGGTGTAGGTGCGGAGGGTGAAGCCCGCGTCGTAGTGCCCGAGCATACTGCTGGCGGTTTTCACATCTACGCCGTTTTGCAGTGCCAAGGTCGCGAATGTATGTCTCAGGACGTGGAACCTGATATGCTCCAGCCCCGCGTCCTTGAGGATCCGCTTGTGGAGTGTTACCACCGAGTCGGGGTGATACATTTCTCCTGTTCTGCCGGATGGGAACATCCACGGATTGTCGGGGTGTTTGGCGTGTTCCTGCTTCAGCAGCTCCACGGCACCCTGCGGGATGGACACCTCGCGGATGGAGTTGCCGGTTTTGGGGCGGCTTAGCCTACGGTGTAGCGACCCTCCCAACGTCCATCTGACCGTTTGCGGATGTTGCCCTCGCCGTTGGCGCGTTTCTTTGCCATGAGCATCGCTCCTTTCTTTGGTAGCCACAACACATATCACACCTTGCGCCGGAAAGCTACTGATTCTTCCAAAGAAATCGAAATATTTTTAAAAATGCTTTTATTGATTCCAGCAGCGCAAAATGTACACGAGTTTTGAACTGCCTTTAGCGTTTGTTAGGTCAACGGAGTGCCATTGTAAATCATTTGAAAATGTGTTATCTTCTTCGCAGAAGTGTCCATACAGAATTCTACATTTTTCACACAAAGGGGCTTTTTATGAGTAAGGTCAAATCTTGGTGTCGCGCCAATGCCATGCTGGTCATTTCATTACTGGCCGCAGTTGTAACGGCATTTTTTGTTCCGCCTGATAGGGACTACTTAGGTTATTATGACCTCAAGACGCTTGCTTGCCTGTTTTGTGTGCTGGCAGTGGTGGGTGCTTTGCGGGATCTGCATATCTTTTCTGCCCTTTCCCAGCGGATGGTACGCACCTTTTCCACGGTTCGGGGCGTGTGTACGGCGCTGATGGTCATCACCATGTTCGGGTCGATGCTTCTGACCAATGATACCGCCTTGCTGACCTTTCTCCCGCTTGGTTGGTTTGTCCTTTCCTCTACCGGTCAGGAAAAACACGCCGCGCTCCTGTTTATTCTGCAAAACTGTGCCGCCAACCTCTGCGGAATGATCACGCCCTTCGGCAATCCGCAGAATCTCTATCTTTTCAGCTATTACGGTCTTTCCACGAAAACGTTCTTTTCGGCAATGCTGCCGCCATTCATCCTGTCTACTGTTCTCATTCTCCTGTGCTGCTTAGTGTTTCCAAAAGAACAGCTTTCCGTGCCGGAAGCACAGGTCACGGTAGACTCATGCCAAGCCGTTATCTATGGTGGACTATTCTGTTTAGCCGTTGCTATGGTGCTGCGGCTGATGCCCTATGTCCTTGGCTTGACGGTCATTGTTCTGGCGCTCTGGTTTTTGGATCGGCACGCATTGAAAACCGTGGACTGGGGACTGCTGGCCACCTTCTCCGCGTTCTTCACCTTTTCCGGCAATCTTGCTCGAATGGAAGCTGTCCACATACTGTTCGCTCGCCTTTTGTCCCACGGGACCATGCTGGTCTCCGCGCTTACCTGCCAGATCATCAGCAATGTTCCTGCTGCCATTTTACTCAGCCGCTTCACGCAGGATGCCCGCGGGCTTCTGGTTGGCGTCAATGTGGGCGGTGCAGGGACGCTGGTGGCTTCTCTGGCAAGCCTCATTACCTTTCAGGAATATACGCGCCGCGTTCCCAATGGCGGGAAGCGTTTTCTTTTCCTTTTTTCTGGGGTTAGCTTTGCATTCCTGGCAATTCTTCTGGCTGCCATGTCCGTTGTGATGGGATAAGCCGTTTCCAACAGAATGCGCTTTTGGAAAAGCCTTATCAATTTCAGCAGTACAAAGCATACACATGATTTGTGTTACCTTTTGCATTTGCAGGATCAACGGAACTGCATCGTATATCCCTGTTGCTGCTCCAACTCATGATCGTCCGGTTTGTGGCTGAGGGCGACACGCTTTTCCCGCAGGCGTTGCAGCCGCTTGCGGTCGATTTGAACGCCGTTGGCAGCGGGAGCCGGGGCGTTGTCCCGAAAGATATTGCCCATATGGTAGAGCAGCCGGGTGGCTGACAACAGGACGGAAGGCGGCTCCTGTTCGCCGCGCTCCATGCGTTTTATGAAAAATTCCGCGTAGGCGTGGCCGTTATCTCTCGCCGCCGCGAGCCATTCATAGGCGGTGTCCATGTCCTTTGGAACGCCCTCGCCCATGAGGGTCAGCTTTCCCAACAGATACTGGGCGTAGGCACTGCCGTTATCCGCGGCCTGCCGCAGGTATTCCGCCGCAGTCGAAGTGTCTTTTGATACATTTTTGCCGCTGAGATATTCCTTGCCCAGCCGGTAGGCGGCGTAAGCGTTGCCATTGTCAGCAGAGCGTTTCAGCCAATAGATGCCCTTGGCAGAATCGTGAACGTCGGCATCATCGGAAAGATACAGCTTGCCGAGGGCGTACTGCGCCGCATCGATTTCCTGTTTTGCCGCGCACTCCAAGAACTTTTGCGCTTTGGCTGTGTCCGGTATCAGCAACCCACCGTCACGGTACGCCATGCCGATGATGTACTGTGCGTGTGCATCGCCTGCATCCGCAAGCTGTTCCATCTGCTCCGCCGCTTCGTCCCGTTCCTCCAGAGGGAAACGATCATCATTCGCCACGCTTTGCAGATCCTGACATTCATAGCTCATGGCGTAGGTGCTGATCTGTTCGCCGTCATCCTGCATTTCCTCGTCCTCGAAGGAAAACCTGTTCATGCGAAGATGCTCCGCCTCTTTTATGACGGCGTTCTTGATTTGTCGGAATTCTTTCTGCTGAGACAGCGGCGGGCGCAGACGTTTCTTTTCCTGCATCGCCTTTCGCGCTTCCACCACCAGTTCGTCTCGCGATTTGCTTTTCTGCTCGTAGACGTGCAGCAACTCCTGACGGAAAATTTGGTTGGTCAGCGTGGACTTGATCTGCCGTATCCCATCTTTGGACAGGTACGCCTGATTCGGCTTTGCCGACCACGCCATCATGTGGACGTGGGGATGATTGCCCTCATCGTGGAAGGCCGCGTACCAGCGGAAATCCTCCGGCGGTATCTTCATCGCCGCGGCGATGTCATTGATTCGCCGCCTTTGGCAGCGTGAAAGGGGACCATTCTTGGCGGAAGAATGGCCCCCTTTTGATCCCCCAAGACCGCAAGGGCTGCGCCCTTGACCTGCCATTGCCCATTCATGCACGGCTGATGCTGCACGCGCTGTGCAAAGGAGTGCCTGCCAATTTTTGCTGCGGCTTTCGACTTGGCCTGCGTCTATGTCCGCTTGGCTGCTGCCCTTGTATGGTTTCGAGGCTTTTTGCAGCGGCTCTCGTACCAGTATTGCAGCAGCGGCTGAGCGGAAAGAGAAGCACGTCAAATCGTTCAGAAGAAAAACTCTGACATACGGCCGCTGAAAAATGACTTGACATTGGCTGTTCGGGGTCAAGGGGCGTCAGCCCCTTGCGCTCTCTTGGGGTTCCAAAGGGGTGGTTCTCTGCGTCAGAGAATCACCCCTTTGATAGAAGCCGCACTTGATGTACGGACTCTTGACGATCAGCTTTGCCATGCTTCGCTCTCCAACTCACGGAGTTTCTGCTCCAACCGCAGCTGACCATTGGTGCGTTTGACTGCAGCGATGCTCTTGGCCCGCTCTTGCCGCAGCACTTCTTCACTCACATTGAGACTTTGCAGTACGATGGACATCGCCATGTCCATCTCCACCGCCTGCTTGTAGAGCAGCGACGCGATGCGATCCTCGAAGAGTTTCAGCCGCGCGTCGATGGCGGATTGCACCGCACGGGGCAGCGTGGTGCTTTAAGTTTGCTCAAAAGGCGCCACAACCGCCTGCGTTAAAACCCCTGTCAACTGCCCGCACTGCGGGCAGAAGTGATTGGGCAGAGCGGCGGTTTCGACGCCAGTCCTTTATCCTGCTTCTCGTCGGCGCAAGCTCCATATCCCTCGTTTCTGCCGAAAGCGGCGAAAACTCGCTCATTCCGCTGCGTCTCCTCTTCCCACCGAACCCGCTTCGCTGGGCTTCGGCGGGAGCCCTGCTTTCCTCCGATAACCGCCTGATCTGCCTGAAATACGCTGAAGGTGTGCGTCCCATATGGCGTGGGAAAGTCTTCTCCAGAGCGGTTTCAAATCACACTTGCACAAACGCCGCAACATTCGTTTCAAGGGTCTGCGGCGGGTACACACGCCACCCCAGCCCCTAACCGCGCACACAGCGGCTCACACGGCGAAACACGGGGCGTTTCAGATGGGCGCTCCCGGAGAACGCAGAGAGCCTGCGGAACAGCGATGCGCTCATGCGCGTCGCTGTCCCGAGGCGCCGCGGCTCCGCTGGGCTGCGTGATCCCATTGCTGTTTCCCTCACCGCACCGATGGGTTTCGCGGTTTTGCTTGTCCATGATAACAGCACGCAGAGAATATATCTGCTGTTTTCACACGCCGGTCTGCTCCATGCGTCTTGCCACGCGCTGCCGTTCCGTTGCTCTGTCCACAGCATCCATCTGCCGCTGATAAAACAGGTCAATGGAAAACTGGATCGGCAGGATCGTGTAGAGCAGACTTCCGTTTTGCTTGCGCCCGTCCCGCATGATGATGCTGGTGTGCTCCGTGACGATGAGCCCACGTTCCTCCAGCAGACGCACCTGCTTGGCAACGGTATTGCGCGAGAGGTGCAACTTCTTTGCAATAGTTGCCTCACTCGGATGGCATCGGTTCGTCTTGCGGTTCGCGTGGCGCAGCAGGTAGAGGTACACGGCGACCGCACCGGCGGGGAGGTCAAAGTCCAACAGCTCATTCGGTACGAGGAAGCAGTTCTTTGCACGTTCCCAACCGACCGGCGGTTTTGTCCTTCTCATGCATCACCACCGCCCTTCATGTGCTGCCCGACCCATTCGATGAATTTCTCTTTCGGCACCACCATACGGCTGCCGACGCGCAGCGTTGGAAAATCCTTTTCGTGCATCAGTTCATAGGCGCTGGCGGGCGACACGCCGAGCACGCTTGACACAGTTGCCGCGTTTAAGAACAGCGGCAGCTCATCATAGGTTTTGTAGGTTGACTCCTTCAATGTTCCTTTTGCATTTCGTATTTACCGCAAACGCACCTGATTGACTTGCGGTCATCAATCAGGTGCAATCGTAGCATAGCATATCTCAAAGACCGGGAGCAATAGCTCCGGCGCTTGTTGGGTACACAACAAAAACTCCATCGGAAACGGAGAGGGTGACCATGATCTATCGAAACGACAGTCTCTTTGAACGATTCAATGTATTGTTCGGAAAGAAAAGCAGCATTGTGGCAGGCGAGGAATATCCGATGGGATACTTTGCCGCCGAAGCGTTGGAGGTGGACGACGTACTTCTTGCGGAATTAGAAAAGCTGACCCAGCAGGTGGGCGAGGAATTTGATGTGTTTCTGACCGCGCGGACAGGCTCGAGCGCGGGAATGGCGATCCAGAAGCTGGATCGGGCATGGGAGCTCATCCGGCAGCTCCCACTGTATAACAAGCTCCCATATCGGGACGGGTGCGGGAGCGTCGTCAGCGATATGATCTGTGACCTGCGCGACGACGAGCAAAAACATGACCGTATGCTCACGACTGGAACGAGAGAGAATGAACTGCTGCGGCGCTGGTAAGGGCGGTACCGCGGCATGGCGGCGGGAAATATTCCACGTCGGTGTCACAACTGCGGGAGGTGGTTTTTGCTGGTGGGAGCCTACGACACGGTGTACTGCCGACGGACGGCACTGGGAGAAACAAAACGCACCTGCCGTCAGGTCGGCGCTCACCGGAAGGAGCGGGAAAGGAACGGCAGGGAGTTTGCCTGCCGCGAATACGCGAGGGCGTACAACCGGTTGAAGACATGGAAACGGCGCGGGAAGCTCAGCGCAGAGGAGTGGAATCGCAGAGTGGCGTATATTCAGGATCTGAAGGAAGCGGTTTTGACCGGCGAGCTGAGTGATGCCGCGTATCGGACGAAGCTGGAGCGGGCTTGAGTGCAGAAATGGTTTGAAAAAGGGAGTCACTGCCCGACCGAGCGGGAACTCACTTTTATTGATTTCAGCAGCGTAAAATATATTGATAACTGGAAAAATTCTAGTCAGTTAAATTCAGATTAAGAAGGCTTTTCCTTGATATTTCTTTTTAGCCATGATAAAGTAAATTTGCGACGCAAGTTAATATGTCCATTCAAGCGAGCGTGCGTTTTTACTTTTGGTAAAAGCGCAGGCTCTATTTTGGCATTCGCTTGAATGACTAAAAACTTGCGTCGCAGCAGGGAGTTTGCGTTTTTCGGTGCGCAACTTCGTGTTGCGCACTTTTTATTTGCATTCAGCACTACTTGACTTCCCCAGCTAAGCAGGTATAATTAAATTGCACGATAATCTTCGCGAGCGACAATAAATTAATATGCATTTTGTTGTCTTAGGTGGAACTTATTTTATGTCCCAAATATCTGCTTTTAGTATTCAAAACTGCATAACAAGAGCTTTTCTCATCTTAATGAGTTCGCTTTTTCTGCTTTATCCAGGAACGCAGGGATTTGGTGAAATCGCACAGGCGAAATATCAGATGTTTCTGCTCCTTTGCGGCGGATATACGGCTCTAATGCTACTTCTTCTGGCGGAAAGCGCGCTTGTCAGCGGCAAAAAGTGCAGAAATCTCAAAGCGGTACTGAAGGAAACGAACTGGACGCAGCGATTCCTTGCGCTCTATCTGCTATTCACTTGGCTTTCCGCCCTGCTCTCACCGTACTTTCCCGAAACGGTGATCGGCGTCAGCCGCTATGAGGGCGCGCTGACGATCAGTATTTATGTCGTCTGCTTTTTCCTTGTGCGCGCTTACGGGCGGATCGACCGTGTCCTTATCACTGTATTTGGCGCAGCGGTGACGCTGTTCGACCTTCTCTGCATCGCGCAGCTCTACGGCGGCAATCCGTTCACGCTTTATCCCGTGGGCTATGGCTATGCCGATGCGGGCGTCGCCTACTCCGGCGCGTATCTCGGGACGATTGGCAATGTCGACCTTGTCGCCGCGTTTTTCTGCCTTGCCATTCCGGCGTTCTGGGCGGCGATGCTGCGCAGCCGCGACTGGCAGCGCTGGCTGCTTTCAGTCCCGCTCGCGCTGTCGCTGTTCGTGCTGGTCAAAATGAACGTGCTGGCGGGTTTTGTCGGCGTATTTGCCGGTGGGGCGATTAGCTATGTGGTAATCGCGCCCGTGGGAGAAACGCATCGGCGCGCCTTGGCAGCAGCTTTTTTTTGCCTTGTGGTGGGATCGCTTGCAGCGCTGTATTGCGTTGACTTCGGCGGGGTGTTCCACGAACTGCACAGTATCATGCACGGAGAGATTTCCACTACATTCGGCTCGGGGCGGATCCACATCTGGGAGCAGGTCCTCAGTGCCGTGCCGGAGCATTTTCTGTTTGGCACCGGACCCGACACCATGCTCTACGGCGGGCTGGAAGCCTTTACCCGCTATGATGAATCACTCGGCGGCACCATCATCGGGCGCATCGACGTAGCGCACAACGAATATCTCAACATTCTCTATCATCAGGGCATTTTTGCACTGGCGGCCTACCTCGGCGCGCTCGCTGCCGCGGCAAAAAAATGGCTGAGAGACAGCGGACGCAATGCACTCGTTGCAGTGCTGGGTACGATGCTGCTTTGCTATGGAATCCAAGCGTTTTTCGGCTTCAGTATGATCATGACAGCGCCTTACTTCTATTTGACGTTGGCGTTGTTTGATAAAAGTGATGTGTAAGAAGGAGGAAATCAGTATGCACAGTCAGAAAATGCGATTGATCAGTCTGAATCTGGTACTCGTGATGCTTCTCACGATGCTGCCGGTGCAGGCTGCGGACATTGTCATTGATGATGATGGCCCGATGTACACCGTCGTGCTCAACGGCGGTGAAGGCACTTATGAGGGAGACAATACGCTCTCCATCAGTTACGGGAGCAGCACGCTCTATCTGGAGGATTATATCTTTACCAGAGAGGGCTATACGCTGCTCGGCTGGAGTGAAAAAGAGGATGCGAGTACCCTTGACTACACGCGCTTCGGCGAACTTTACGCCAAAAACGCAGGCAAGGATTCGCAGCTCTACGCTGTATGGGGCGAGGGCGAAAACTGCGCACTGTATCGCAACAAGCCGGTCGATATCGAATCTGATCCGGTGGACAGGTATTACGTTGCGGACAGTGGAACACTGCCTGCCGGCGATCCATACAAGTTGATTGGTTGGGCAGATCACGACAAGGGGTTTCATGAGGTAGGCAAAGCAGCCGTCGCCGGTGAAATCTACGAGCCCGTTTATGGATACAACGCCGTTCTGCTTGACGGCAATGGCGGCAAGAGCAATTTCAATGCGGAACTGTTCTATGCCGGTTCGCCAAATGACAAATATCTCAGAACGACGATGTTGGTTCGCGGCAAAAATGTTCCCTGCTACAGCAAGGACGGCTATCTGCTCACCGGCTGGGAAGACAGCAACGGGAATCTTGTCGCTGCCGGAGATAATGTTGTTGGCGCATACCCGGCAGATGAGGATGGCGTTATCACGCTTTATGCCCGCTGGAGCAAGGCAGATCAGCTTGGAAACGGCGTAAGGCTCGTCATCGACGGCGACGATATGACCGAGCTGCTGGATCGGAATGACAGCTTCTATGGTAACGGCTGGAGATTTTATCCCAAAGGCAACGAGCTGCAAATTTACGGTGACTCCTATTATGGAGACGCCATCGCATACGATGGTAATTTGAATGCCCGGTGCAGTGGCGAAGTTGCCACCGGTCAGATTGAGGTCAACGGTGAGCTGTACGTGTATGCAGGCAGCAATGACGCCGCGCTGCATGTCAGAACGAGCGGCGTTTCCGCCATCCGTGCCGCAGAGGTACAGCTCTCTGCCAACTGGAATAAGGATGGTATGACTGCCTGTCAGATCACGGCAGAGGGCGAGGGCGTCATCGGCATTGACGCTCCGATCATCCGCATCAACTGCGCCAATGTGACGATCACCGGTGATCCAGCTGTGCGAGAAGATGCCAAGATCGTTTGCGGCGATGGAATCAGCTATAAGACTATCGATAATGGTGATGGAACGACAACACTGACAACCAGTGCTGTCGAGAGAAATATCACACTTGACGGCAACGACGGTACGCTTGACGGTCAGAAAACCGTTAATGTCGACTACGATGTAAGCAACAAGCTCGATTTGAGCCAGTATGCTTTTACACGTAAAGGCTACGCCCTGATCGGCTGGGCGACGGACAAAGACGGCAGCAAGTTTGTGGCGGAATATGACGGTGAGATCAGCAGCGAATCCTATCCTGCGCTGTATGCTGTCTGGATCGCAGTGCCGGAGAGTTATGCCATCTTCCATATCCTTGGTTATTCGGGCAGGCTGACAGGCGCAGTTGACAGTGTAGAGGCGTGGAAAAATAACATTTTCTACAGCTATGACCTGAGCGACAGCTTTGTTATGCCGGAAACCACGGAGGGAGCAGCCGTCTGGGAAGACATCAATACGCACAACCTGTATTACAGCGGCGAAGAAGTCGTTCCTGAAAACGGTTCACGATTTGAGAGATCTCATGGAAAAGAGCCCGAAAAGGGCGAGCACACCATTCTCCTTGACGGCAACGGCGGCACCTACGCTTACCGCACGGGCGGCGTCACGTATGAAGTGAACAGAAAGATTGCCGATTACAATGCCGCCGAGGGCACGACGGTCAACTATGCCTGCAACTTTACCCGTCCAGGCTACACACTTGCCAGCTACAATAGCGAACCCGACGGCAGCGGTAAGGAGTATGCGCTCAACAAGTGCGTCGTCACAGCCGATATGGCGCCGATCCAGATCCTATACGCCCAGTGGAAGAAGAACGGCGAGAGCGGACAGTACATCACGGTCGACGGCAAACGGTACGACGCCGCGCAGGATTGGGACGGTATGGGCTGGGAATACCGCCATTATGGAAACGAGTATAATGAGATTGTCCTAAACGGCTATCACGGCGGCTCGATCGAATCGGATGTTGCTCTGCGAGTCAGCTGCTCCAAGGGGCAGAGCAGCGTTACCGGCTGCATCAATGCGCCGGAACTGAATGTTAATTTGTATCGCTATCAGAATAATGGCAGCGTGTCGCTGACGGTGAATGCCAAAGAGGGCGCGGCTCTCATTTCACAAGGGGATATGCAAATCAATGTGCAGAACCTCGCAGAGCTTTCCGTTGTTGGGGCAGAGGGATATCCTGCCGTCAGCGCGGGTGGAGAATTGGCGCTCAATCTATATGATGAGGGTCGAATCTCTGCGCGGGGCGGTAATACTGCCGCCATTTCGGCGGTATCTATCATCATGAGCAGCAGGCGTGGATATCTGATCACCGCGGGTTCAGATCCGGACAACGCTGTCGAAGTGGACAGCTATTCCGGTCAGCAGTATGTTTCCTACGAAGTCCGCACCAAGACGCTGACGCTGCACGGAAACGGCGGCACGGCGGACGGGCAGGACACATATGTGGTTCAAACAAAAGATTTCAGGCTCGCTCTCAGCGATTACGCCACGGTCTTCACAAACGACGGAAAGTTGTTGCTCGGTTGGTCGAAATCGGCCGACGCCACCGAGATCGACTATGCCGCACAATCCGGTAAAAATTTTGTGTTTGATGATGATTCCTTTGCAGAGGACCTCTACGCCGTATGGGAGAGCGACAGCCGAAAGGGCGTTGTGCTGAACGACTACGGCCAGCGCGACGATACGGTCAGCCCCTTCGACATCAGAAGCTATGTCTATCACGAGCGCTTTGTCGGCGCGGTCGATGCGGACACGCAGTACACGCTGCCGGACTCCTATAAGGCGGGCTACCGCTTTCTGGGCTGGCGCTCCGCACAGGACGGTCAGCTCTACCCCACAGGTACAGAGATCACCGTGGAGCAGAGCGTGACCTATATCGCGGAATACGAGGTCCTGTCGATGACGATCAACGGCAAGACCTACCGCATGGACCGCGCGCACGGCAGCCGCAGTCTCGGCTGGAAGTATGAGCCGAACAGATTCTCCAACTGGGTGAGGCTCTTCCTCTATGAAGAAAACTACTCCGGCGGGCCCATCAGCATTCCGTGCAATGTGGAACTGATGGCCGCAGGGAAAATCACCGGCACAGCTGGCCAGCCCGCGGTTTCCGTGGACGGCAGCGTACTGATCGAGGGCTTCCGTTACAGGGAGGATGATCTGAGCCTTACGATCACCGGCGGCGCGGGCGCTCCTGCCGTGCGGGCAAGCGGGAGAATTTACGCCTTTCCAAGCGCAGTCCCCATTACTTTCCGGGGCGGCGACGGACAGCCTGCACTGGTTGGCAAGAGCGTCCGGACCGGGTGCGCGATGCTTGCAGGCAGCTCGGAAAGCGATGCCGTCCTTACCGGCAGATATCACGGCGAGAGCTTTGTCCGCGTCAGTGACGAGCTGCTGACCGTTACCCTCCAGCCGGGGCAGACGGTCCCCTCTCTGCCCGAAGCGGACGGCGTCGTGTTTGTCGCGTGGCGCGCGGACGGACGCGGCAGCGTGTGGTATCGCCCCGGCGATGTGATCGAAGGCGAGGAAGTGACCCTGCATGCGAACTATATGTGGGACGACAGCGGCGCAGTGATCCTCGACGGCAACGGCGGTACAACAAGCAGCGGCTCCAAGTATTATGTGGCTGAGGTCTCCGGTGCAGACCTGCGCCTGACGGAATCGACGGCGCGGAATGGATTCACGCGCGATGGCTACACCCTGAACGGTTATAATGACCGCGCAGACGGCAGCGGCAGAACCTATACGTTCCGTCAGCTTGCAGACGGCAGCGCATGGGACAGCCTTGTCGGCAAGGTTTTGACGTTCTTCGCCCAGTGGACGAGGAACGGCGATCCCGTTACGCCTGAGAAACCCAGTAAGCCGACCACGCCCACGCAGCCGACTACGCCCCCGCAGACCACCACGCCGGACGGCTCAGCAGACATCACGGTATCCGGCAGCACGGTGAAGGTGGAAAACGTAGACGTTGACAAGCTGGTGACCGACAACGGCGACAAGAAGACCGCTGAGATCGACCTTTCCGGCACCAAGAGCGGCATCACAGATGTGACGCTGCCCACTGATGCGGTGAAGGAGGTTGCCGCCTCTGAGGCCGAGAGCCTGACGGTCAAACTGCCCGATGTGACGGTCAGCTTTGACGACAAAGCGCTTGCGGCTGTCGCTGAGCAGAGCAGCGGCGCCGATCTCAGCCTGAGCGTCAATGTAGGCTCCGCCAACAACAGCAACCTGACCGACGCACAGAAAAATGCCATCACGGGCGCACGTGAGCTTTCTGTGATTGAGGTGAGTCTCAGCTCAAATGGTGAGAAGATCAGTAACTTTAACGGCGGCAGCGTGACGATCGACGTGCCGTTTGAGTGGTCGATGAAGGGGCTTCTTCGCGCCTACTACATTGACGACAACGGCAATAAATCCGCAATCGATGTGACCTATAAAAACGGCGTTGCGACGCTGGTGCTGAACCACTTCTCCACCTATGTGGTGGAAGCAGTCGATGCACTTTCCTTTACGGATGTTTCGGTCAAGGAATACTATTTCGATGCGATTGCATGGGCGGTGAAGAATGCGATCACCGAAGGCGTGAACGACACGATTTTTGCACCCGGTGCAAGCTGCACCCGCGCGCAGATGGTGACCTTCCTGTGGCGCGCCAACGGCTCGCCCGAGCCGACGGTGACCGAGCTGCCGTTTACCGACGTTGCGGTGGACGCCTATTACGCCAAGGCGGTTCTCTGGGCGGTCGAAAACGGCATTACGACCGGTACGAACGATACGACCTTTGATCCGGACGGCGTCGTCACCCGCGCCGAAGCAGTGACCTTCCTGTGGCGCGCTGCCGGAAACCCGGCAGCGGATGGTAAGCTGTTTGCCGATGTGGAAAGCACGAAGTATTACGCTGAAGCGGTGCGCTGGGCGGTCGCCAACGGTGTGACCAAGGGCGTAAGCAATACGTCCTTTGCGCCGGGCAGCGCCTGCACCCGCGCTCAGATTGTGACGTTCCTGTATAGAGATTGCATGAACGAGTAGAACCAACACTCAACAAAATGTACGGCGGTTCTCATTGAACCGCCGTACAAATAAATGGGAGTGAGTTTCATTTCGTGTTTCACTGTTAGATGATACCGAAAGATTCTATAGGGACCGCTTCAGTGAAAGATAGCTATGAAAGATGTCTCCGCCAAATGACTTTTATTGACTACAGCAGCGCAAAATATGATAAGCAATGATCTTGATTTTAGTTGGATTCTGTGCTACTGACCGATTTCATGAAGCCTGTTTCCAATCGTATATGGGAAGAAACTCTGACCCACACCGCGACCCACGCGGGGAAATGAGCGGGTGGAAACAACGGAACAAATAGGGCAAGACATGCGCAATATGCGAGGCGGAAAGGCTCCAAAAGCCCTGAAAACGGCCAAACGGAGCGCCCGGATACACTTCGTAATCAGCAGGTCATGTGTTCGAGTCACACCACCAGCTCCAAAAAGCATCGAAAACTTCGGTTTTCGATGCTTTTTTTACTGCAAAATTGTGTGCATGCGAGAAGGTATATGCCGATACCCACGATAACAACAAGATCTACGAGCGTGATGACGGTAGCAACAAGCAAGTGTCTGCTTGAGAGTGCGTCCGCTCCATCACGGTCGGCGCCAGAGCGGCGCATTTTCTTCCGTGCGCGTCACAGCGTTCTCCCGCTCGCGCGGCGCGAGGTATCGCGGATGATATAGTACGTCATCACCAGCATGAGCGGGAAAAAGGCGAGGCCAAGCAGCAGCGTCAGCTCGAGCCGAAGCGCCTCGGGGAGCGGGAGGGAAATCACTTCAAAATACGCCAGCAGATGATAGAGAAACAGCGCGAGCGATAAAGCGTAGACACTGAGGCGGAAGGTCTGTCCACGGATCTCCTGCCAGGTAAAGCGGACGGTATTGTAGTCGAGCAGAATCAGCAGGAAGGGCATGGCGGCGCCAAGAAGAGGAGAGAGTGCCGGGTCGTTTGTTGTAAAGCTGCAAAGCGTGATCGCACCGATGGCGAGCGACAAAAGCACATTGATCGCGCTCTGCACCGCGCCGCGCCGGTCCTTTTTCGGGCGAGTCATGCCCAGCGATCGATACTCTGCATCGGAATAGTCCCGGCGATGCAGACCGCGCTGCGTCCTTTTCTGCTTCCACAGCGCCACGATCTCATACACGAACAGAAGGAAGGTAACGGCGAAGAGGAAACTGTAGATCATCCGCTGCGTCAAAAGTGACAGGACAAGAAAGACGACGGCGTTGCCCGCGAATATGATGGCCGAGGAGGGACGGGGCTTCAAGGGGTCAGAAGGCGGGGAAAGTCTTGAACGCATACGCTTTGCTCCTTTCTGCATATCGTGAATGAATTTACAGTGCGCTCTTGCTGCAAAAGCAGGAGAAAATCCTGTACCTGAAGGAAATGGCTCTGATCTTAAATTACCCTTTTTGATTTATTATACAATATCTGCTCGCGTTTGTAAACGGAAGCCTCGAAAGCCGGCCGGCATCTCACTTTTCGTCAGTTTCGCTAAATAACTTTCAGCTTTTTCTGCTGGACAAGTGCAAAAGAACGTAGTATCCTATAAAAAATAGCCGAGTAAACCAGACGAGGTATCACACAAACTGGTCAAACACAACAAAATAAGGAGGAACACGCATGGCATACCGGGAAAGCTACGCAGGCAGGATCAACCGCAAGCTGAACAAGAAGCTTCACGTCGTCGAGGTGGCGTCCGGCCGGCAGAAGGCCGACCTTGTGCTCAAGAATGCGACGTATGTAAATGTATTCTGCAATGAGCTCAGTCACGGCGACATTGCCGTAGCCGAGGGGCTCATCGCGGGCATGGGCGAGCATTACGAGGGCGCACTCGAGGTCGACATGGGCGGCAAGCTCGTGCTGCCCGGCTTTGTCGACGCGCACATCCACCTGGAGAGTTCGCTCGTCTCCCCCAAGGAGTTTGCCAACGCCGTCATTCCGCACGGAACGACCACCGTCATCACCGACCCGCACGAGATCGCAAACGTCATGGGAACGGACGGCATCGAATACATGCTGCAAGCCACCGAGGATCTTCCCGTAGACGTGCGCCTCATGCTGCCCTCCTGCGTGCCCGCGACGCCGCTCGATGAATCCGGCGCGGTGCTCGACTACCGCGCGATCGACTCCTTCTACGAGCACAACCGCGTGGAGGGGCTTGCCGAGATGATGAACTACGTCGGCGTTGCAAACGCCGACGAGCAGGTGCTGGAAAAGATCGTCGCCGCGCAGGCGCACCACAAGAAGATCGATGGCCACGCGCCGGGGCTTGCGGGCAACGACCTGAACGCTTATATCGCCGCCGGCGTCTATTCCGACCACGAGTGCAGCACCGTCGAGGACGCCATCGCCAAGCTCGAGCGCGGACAGTACATCATGATCCGCGAGGGCACGGCTGCGCGCAACCTTGATGCGCTCCTCCCGCTGCTCACGCCGCAGTACTACACCTACTGTATGTTCTGCACCGATGACAAGCACCCCAACGACTTGCTTGAAAAGGGGCACATCGACTACATCGTGCGCCGCGCCATCAAGGCGGGCGTTGATCCGATCATCGCCGTCAAATGTGCGAGCCACCACGCCGCGCGCTACTTCCTGCTCAACAACCGCGGCGCGATCGCGCCGGGCTTCCTCGCGGATTTTGTCGTTATCGACAACTTTGATGATTTCAATATTCTTGAGGTCTACAAAAAAGGCAAGCTCATGTTCGACGGCAAGACCGTCACGCCCTTCGAAGCGCCCGAGATCGACCCGCACCTCGTCAAGCGCTCGCATGAGACGTTCCACGTCGCGCACCTTGAGGCGAAGGACTTCATCGAAGGCCGTCCGCGCGCCGTGCTCGGTATGGTACCGGGCGAGATCGTCACGACTGACGCGGGCTACGCTGAAAAGATCAGTGTTGAGGACGATATTCTGAAGATCGCCGTCATCGAACGCCACAAGAACACGCACCACATCGGCATCGGCTACATCAAGGGCTACGGGCTCGCCTCCGGCGCGGTAGCGACCTCCATCTCGCACGACAGCCACAACATCATCGTCGTCGGCACAAACGAGGAGGACATGGCTGCGGCGGTCAACCGCGTGGTCGCGCTTGGCGGCGGCATCGTCGTGATGGACGGCGGCAAAGTGCTCGGCGAGGTACAGCTCCAGATCGCTGGCATCATGAGCGAAGCGCCGCTCATCGAAGTCAACGAGGCGCTGGAAAACGCCAAGGAGCAGGCCTTCAAGCTGGGCGTTTCGCGCGGGGTCGACCCGTTTATGACGCTCTCGTTCATGGCGCTGACCGTCATTCCGACGCTGCGCCTCACCACGCGCGGCGTGTTCGACGTCATCAACCAGCGCTACGTGTGATGCTCGCAGCAGAAAGCATTCCGGTGCAATACAACGAACCAGACAAAATAATCGCCCCGCCGTATGATTTGGTGCATACGGCGGGGCATTGCTATGGAAGCGTGTTCTTTCATTCTGAAAAAGGCCGATCCGTTCGGTAAAGCGGAAGCTCCTTTAAGGGCGGTCAGTTTCTTTCTGATGCTTTATTATTTTGATCAAACGTGATAGTCCTCCAACGATCAGCGAGCCAATGGCAAGTTCAATCGCCATCAAAGCCCAAAGCATTACAGTTCCATCGACTCCGTGATCCGCAAGGTGGTTGGTCCAAAGCCATACAACAGCCGCTGTCAGCGCAAAAATGCCCGATAAAATATATCCTCTTTTCCATTTCAGAAACATTGATCTAATAAGTGCTCCAGCCAAAAACGGTAAAACAAAAAGTATCAATACCGTACTGTTCATCTCGCCACGCTCCTTTCGTCAGCTTTCGATTTGTTCTATTAAGGTTATCACGAAAGTGCAAGGAATGCTACCATTTCTGCCAAAAATGCCTGGGGCAGTTCGCCTGATCGCTCTTGCCGGCAATCATGAAAGCCGCGTAAACCTTACTCTCACCATTGCTGCGCAAAATTTTGCTTGCAAATGGGACGGCTATCGCATATAATAGCTCTTGCACCTGCCGGTGTGATGGAATTGGTAGACGTAGCGGACTCAAAAGACTGTACGCTTACCAGCTCATCCAACCGGTCTAGCCCTTGCAATTATTGACTTTTCGGTGTATCCTAAGAACGGGCTTTTCGTGAGTTCTGCCCTAAAGTTCTGCCCTACGGCGGATCTGAAAAAATGAGACTCGCAACAACTGAATAATGCCGGTGTGATGGAATTGGTAGACGTAGCGGATTCAAAATCCGCCGGGGGCAACTCCGTGTGGGTTCGAGTCCCACCACCGGCACCACTTGAAACGACTGGGTTTCTCCGTTTTGGAGGGACCCAGTCGTTCGTCATTTTTGATCGAGTTCTCTCCTGAGTTCTCCCGCGTATCGCATCTCTGCTCACTCTTGCATAGCAGCGAGGTTCCCGCTGATGGTCAAATTGCCCTGCATTGCGTTTCCCGTAAGCTCCTTTGAGTTTGATTCCAGATGAGCGTAGATATTTGCGGTCGTATTGTAATTGCTATGGCCCAGCCATGCTTGAATATCTTTCATTGATATTCCGCTTTTGAGAAGAAGACTTGCGCAGGTGTGTCTCAGTTCATGAAAGGTGATCTCCCGCAGATTGTTCTTCCGTAGGACCAGCTTGAAATGCTGTGTCACATAATTAGGTTTAATCTGCTCACCGATATCATTCACATAGATATAGTCGCTCTCATGATAGCAGTTGCCGCAGAGTTCACGGTACTCCTCCTGATGCTTTTTCATTTGAAGCAGCAACCTCCGGTATTCCGGAACTAACGGTAAGGTGCGATAGCTCTTTTTGTTCTTCGGTCGATCCTTTGCAACAATGGTGTATTTGCCATCAATACTAACCTCAACAACTACATGTGCAATCGTGATCGTATTGGCATCAAAGTCAATAGCCGCCCATTTCAGGCCCATGATCTCAGAACGGCGTAGCCCGTAAAATGCTGCCATCAACACGGGGAACTCGGCTCCATCACCCTTTACGCAACTGAGCAGATGCTCTACCTCTGACAAGGTATAGAATTTCCCGATGTGTTCGACCTGCTTAGGGCGCATTCCACGTTTTAGGGGAGTCATTGGGATTTTCTCCAACCGAACGGCATCGTTGAGGGCTTTGCTGATGTTTGCATGGTACTTGATGATCGTGTTGTTGCTGATCTCCAGTTCCGTTGCACAGTAGGTATAGAAGTCTTGAATATCGCCGGCACGCAGACCGCCCAGCGTGACCTTACGCCCACGAAAAAACGGAACGATACGCTTTTCAACATTCGTTTTGTATCCAGCGTAAGTCGTTATATCCACGGATGACTTGATTTGCCTGAGCCAGTAGAGCATATAGTCGGCAAAAAGCATATTAGCATCGGCTGTACGCTGATACTCAGCAGGCTGATATTTTTGTCGTTCTGCTACCAGCATTGCCTCCGCCTTTCGTTTGTTGCCCTTCACCGGCAGTCCTGTTGCTATCCACTTACGTTTTCGCTTTCCATCCGAGTCCACAAAGTTTAATACAATATAAAAAAGTCCTTTTTTCTCTTGCAGATGGCCCGCTACCATTCTGTTAACCTCCTTACTTAACAGTAGCGTCTTTCAACAAACGACAACATCATTGTAGCATGCTGAATCCGCCGGAACAATGGTGCGCAAGATTTTATTTTCACGGACAAAAGTATTTAGATTTCAGAGTTCCTTTGCAGATATTCGATGATGTTGATTTTTGGAATACGAAACGCTTTCCCTATCTTGAAAAAGCGAATGCTGCCATCGTGCAGCAGACCATATGCCGCCTTGTAGCCTATGCCACCCAACATCTCTCTAAGTTGATCAACATTTACTACATCTGGATATGCGGCAAACATTTTCTCTTTCATACGCTCATGTCACCTCATCTACATATTTGCTGCAGGGGGCTAAAATAGCAAAAAGAAGTTCTCCTCAGTTTACCCGAAGAGCACTTCCTTTTTCACAACATGATAATAACACAGAATCTGCGGAATGTTCAATCCCTATCCAACAGTAATTTAGAGGTAATTCTTTCGGTCTTTTGCTGATACGCCATCAGTAAAAGTGTCGGTTATTTCTTACTCCGTCTTTTAGGGATTTTGCGTCAATCTCCCACTATGTGTCACCGAAATAGTTATTCAAAGCGTAGGATAATCAAAAAAGGGCATTAGGTTTCATTGACACGATTATGCGCTTTTATAAGTGAAGTACCTATAAACATTTCTACCGCTTTGATTCCCATAGTAAAAACGGAAGTTTTAGAATTTATTCTTTAAGGTGAAACTTTTTGTGCCGATCGACACACATAATAGTATAAGGTGCATTTCAGTCTTAGATAATATATTCTAAAGGTGTGATAAAAATGAAGAAAAATAAATCTCTGTCCAACTTCGAGATGCATAATTCCAGCGTTTCTTCAAAAAACGCGATTCATAAACGCACCAAGGACGCAGAAGCCATATATGCGGAGACAAGCGAAAAAATCAAGCGCGGGTTAGAAAAAGCTACAGCATCCACTGGGACTCCCATTGCGAGTCTAAAAGGAGGTGCAAAATACATGACACAGTTGTCCAATGTTGGTGGCGGCTCCGTTAAAATAGGAGGCGGCGGCATAAAAGAGGGGTTTAATACATTTGCAAAAAATCACATGGCCAAAGGTGCTTTGGGCAGCAAAAACTTATTATCGTATACCAATATGAAAGATTCGGCCCAAAAAGCTTTAAGAAAACCCAGATCCAAATAAGTTTTGCAGCATCACCGTATCTCTCATATGATTCAGAATTCGGTATTGTGTATTATTGAAAAGCGCAAATAAGATTGATCCATGACTTGAGCGCATAATCCTCAAATATAAACCAGTTCTGTCGGTAGGATTGACATAGACACCCCACAATGCTTTTCGCAGCTCTTTATGTAGGCATGTAACATGTGTGAAAGTCAAAAAGTCTATCGCCCATAGTCCAATGAAGGGTCCAGCCACAGCTGGGCCCTTCATTCGCATGGCAAAACTGATATAAGAAGGCCAAATACTTTAGGTCCTCTGAAAGGCAGTCTCTGTTCAAATCAGAATTCTCACCTTTATGGAAGGATTTAAGTGGTTCCCGGAGTCTGGGCTTTAGATGTAACAAAAGCTCGCATGTCTTCAATAGATCTTCGGAGCTGCAAATCATTAAAACGCGCATTATATTTGTTTTCAGGATGATGAATTTGGTGTCGAATGTATTCTGTCATGCATATCTGCTGCTCTAGCGTTGTGCCATCGAAGTTAAGCCTTTTATAAGAAACGGTTGCCTTACCTTGCTTATACTCGTTAAGCCATCCCTGTTCTTTGAGATAGCCATATAATTCGTCATGATACCCTTCGGATATCTCTGAAAATGCAAGATAATTGACTTCATTAAGCGAAGGAAAAGGTAACTGTCCCGAGCGTACGGCCTCAACGTGTTTTCGAGATCCATCCGCACAAATCAGTCGGATATTTTTGAAGTCGAGCGCATTAACAAGTACTGCGCTATGAGTAGTGATAATTACTTGGACATTGCTTTCAGCGGAGAGTGCGATCAATGCATTGATAAGTTTTTTCTGGTTTTCTGAATGCTGTGACGTTTCCGGCTCCTCAATGGCGTAAATAATGCCGGGAGCATTTGCTTCATCCTTGCGACGCTCAACTTCTGCGCGAAAGAAATTAAGCAATATCAGTCGCTTAGATCCGCTACCACGTTTGTTAATAGGAATGCTCTCATCTCCAGAAATAGTGACCGATTTGAACACATCTGCCCATTTCAGGCTTGAAGCAGGTGGAATGACAGGACTCAATGTATTGGCTATATCAGGACTCATCTCTCGCAGCTTTTCAAGAGTACGCGTCGCAACCTCTTGTAGCTTTCCTTCTACAATTCCTGCAACATGATCTAAGGTTCGGCTGATATCTTCATCTTGCAATATCTCTTTTACGGCCGCATGCAAAGGATCTTGAACTTCGCTGTCACTATCACTGTTCTTTCGGTCGGCTTGAAATAAGGAGTAAACCGGAAGATACTTTTGGAGCTTCTCCCAAATGGGTTTGGCATCACCTTTAGTTACATCAAGCTCGACTGAATTGACCTGCAAATCATCACCGTAATAGCTCCAAATTGCTGTTCGCATTGCAGAGTTTCTCGTCTTATCTCCGCACGGGATACCTCTCGTCTCAATTATTTTTCTAAGGTCACTATCCTTTTTAGAAAGGAGGTCTGCACATTCCGGATTCGTCGGATGCATTGCACAAATAAAAACTTTTGCTGTACCTGCATTAGGATAACGTTTGACAACTTCAAGCAAACCGTCCGAATTAAGCAGATACTCTGCGCTAAGGGATGTCTCATTTGTTGCGTCGATAACAATCTTTTCAGGAAGATCTGTAAAGCAGACCCGGATTGAGATGTCTGTTTCCTGACGCGCTTTACTTTCAACATTCAGATCTGCCTTGTCCAGTTTTGTTGCTCCTTTCCCGTCGTTAAAGAAAATGTCAAGCGCCTCTAAAATAGTTGACTTTCCAATATCATTTTTCCCAACGAATGCTGTTAAATCTTCAAAATCGCTATTAATCTCATCGCTGTAACCTCTAAAGTTTTTGATAGCCACGTTTTTGATTTTCATAAAAGTCCCTCCGTTTTGAATTGCAGCCGTGAAACAACTTCCCACATTTATTGTGTGTTGCGCGTCGAAAAACGTTGCATATTGTCTACTATAAAACGCTTGCATATTGGAATCTCGCAGATTGCTGGATTCCAATATTGCGAGCATCGATAGCGGAGGGGTATACTTGCTATAATGATACCAGATCATAGCCGTAAAATAGCAGCACACTTTGAAAAGCCTGCTCAACATTAACGAAGGGGATGCAAAATGCGAAAAAGATTTGTCAAATTATTACTTTTTAAGGTGGATACGCAATACAGACTTCTCTATGGGTTCAGCAGTGAAACCGAACAATCCTCATATCCGTGGAAGGTCTTTCCTGCTGACAGGAAGGGGCAAAAGCTGATTGCAAGGGCGATTCTATCGCCAAGCGAAGCAGATAATTTTTTGATAAGTCTGACGGGTACCGAACCAATCATGTTATGCGAAAGGGCAACTCTCAAATCGCCGCAGTTGTATAAAAGAGAACAGCTCCTATATTCCGATGATGAAGAACGGCAGACTGTGCCCATATCCGAATTCTGTTATCTCTCTGAATTTTGGAACAGAGAAAAGCTTTCTCTTTTGAGTGAGATACAAAATGAATTCAGTGCAGATGGCAGAACGCGCTACGAGCAGACACTTGAACTTCTTGAATGGGCAAAATGCAACTGTGGAATCGACTTCTGTATAGATGGACGTCGTTTTGGCAACTACGAAGTGTATTATCGCACCCCTGAGAATAGCAGTTTTGAAATAGATATCCACAAGGATCAAGGCCTGCGGGTTACAACGATTCGCAAGTGCAAAGATTTTGCAGAAGATATCATTGTTAACTGTATCGGAAAGTATAAAGACTATGTGATCTGTAATCAGACACAAGTATGGCCTGCAAATAAAAAGGAAATCTACTTCGAGGCTAATGAGCCAATGACATCGGTTGTTGTCCACGCATGGAATGTCGCCACAGGAAAACTAATCGTCTCCCAAAGCATTGCGCTGATGATGGGGCTCTCCATCATCTCGAGTTGGGGCGGTACTCCATATCAAATCGGAGACTCTTGGACAAATAAATTATTACATTCTGCAGCAAAGAGTAGCGAACTGATTCGAACTCAACTCATGAAAGTCCAACGTATCACCACAGATCGTGCAATCAACATTCGCAGCGAACATGAGTCCGTGTTAGATGAGGCGATGGAGGACGGCTACTCTCTTTTTAAAGATTATCAGGAAAAAAAGAAACTGGGGCATTTATTTCTAACACCCCCACAACCGGAGAGATCGATAGCTTTTTGCAGGTAAGAGCATATATTGAGCAATCCTCTGTTTGCAAGGCGGTAATTGCTGATCCATACTTCTCTGCACGGGCAGCAGAAAAACTGTTGACGAGAATACAACGAACAGGCCTTGAACTGGAGATCATTACCTCGCTTGGCTTGTTTGATCCGGACACAAATCAAAAAAGTAATGTTTGCGAGGAAACTTGCGCTTTTTTACAGCGGACAGCCCCCCTTCTCCACAACAATCTGGTGGTAAGAAATCTGACACGTGGTGAAAAAGGTGTCTTTCACGACCGATATCTAATTCGGTATCACAAGGACGGTACGATCGACGGATTCCTTCTGAGCAATTCTCTCAACTCTATGGCGCAAAAGTTTCCGCTTGTCATAGCTCCGCTGGAGCATCGGGTATGCATGGAGGTCTGTGAGTACCTGAATAGTCTCTCTGATTCTGATATCCAACAGCAGAAGCCAAGATCATTGAGAATCTCAAATGAGGTCCTTTTTTGCTCTGAGACATACCGGCGCCAGGTTCAAAGCGAAGCTTCAACAGAGTCAGCAGCGGAAAGGTATTTGCGACAGTGGTATGATGAATCGTCAAAGCAGATATGTATTTGCAAAGAGGATTTCTCTACAGTTCTTACGGCCGTAGCAGAACGGGCGCAAAGTGATCGAATAGATGCATGTAAAATGTTTTGTTATGCGCTGAGCAATATCTGCACGAGCCAAGTGGAGTCGCTAACGGAAATGCTTCAATCCACAGGTGGAGTTAAGGCTCTGTTCTTATCAGAGTTTCCAAATTTGGCAAAGGCCGCTGAGCAGCAGTGTGATTATCTGAAGTGTGGAGCATCTTCTCCAGAATATACGCTGTGGGCACTACTAAACGGAAAAGCCCGGCCAAGCCCACAGGGGTACCACTTGCTGATTGACCGGGCAGGACATATCCATTTACGCGGACTCACATGGTTAAACTGCGGATACCATATGATGCTCGAATTAGATATTGCAGGATTCCTGACGCTGCTAAGTCAACTGCGTTCTCCGATGATGTTTGATACCCTGGCCTTTCGAATGGCGATTTCGCCACTCGATAGAGAGCTATACTGTGCAGCAGCTTGCTCGGAACTGCTATATGTCCGCTTATTGAGTGCAGAATGGCTTTTTAATGCTATTCGCGACGAAAGGTCACAGTTTGAAGTTGCCAGAGAGATTTGGAATCGCTTCGAACCAGATGTGCGAGCTTTACAGGAAGCTATCGTGCTATCTAACGTTGTATTTCACGTTAGGACACGGCGGTTAGAATCAGCGTCGCAGTGGCAGGCAATTCAAGATGTACTGCTGTCCAAATTAGCATCCGACCTTCCTGCGTGCAGCGGTGAGGTAATAAATACCGCGTTAGATTGGCTGCATGATAGCAATGCCGTATCACGAGCAACTCTTCTTATGGCACTTGCTGAAAGAATGGAAAACTCTCATCCGCAGAAGCAATTTCTGGCAAGGGCAGAACGAATCTTAAAACGAGAAATTCAAGACTGCCAAACCGTCTCGGACCTTCCTAGGTCAATAGCACTCTATTTGAACTGCGTAGATGCGCTATACGGTGAAAATGCAAAGAATCACATTTTTAAGGATATTTTGGATTGGAACACATTTGAGGACGCCACAGAGCCAGAATTGCGAAACTACGATTATCGTCGCTCGAGCAACGCCTTCATTTTAGCGCAGCGGCAGATTCAAATACTAGAAGGAATGTTAGTAAAGTGGCCTGAATCGGAAAAAGCAAAGGCTTGGCTGAATACCTGGGCGTGTCGGTTAAAGCAAATACCCGAAAAACTCTGAACCGTCGTTGCATAGAATAAGCAAAGAGGCGCCGGGAGCGGTATACTCCCGGCGCCTCTTTGCTTATTCTTGATCGATAGCAGGTCGACAAAAGCAGATAGAATTATCGAAACCGCATGGTTGCTATGCCTATCTTATTGATCGAATCATTTCTTGGATCAAGGGCTCCTTGTCAGGGAGCTGCGCCTTCACCATATCCAAACAGCGCTCCAGATTGCTTCTGACATCCTCTTTTGTCAGGCGGTAGCGCTCGTTATGTATCTGAATTCTGTCGCTCTGCACCTCTGCAACTTGCTGAGTGAGCTTTTGATAAATCGTTTGAAATACCATTCTACGATCAACACGAAAAACCTTTCTGTCTGGATATCGTAAAAGCTCGATGGCAGAGAGCCATTGCGGAGGAGACAGTTGGGGAACAGCGTCCTCGTTAGCATTTTCAGGCAAGTGATCAAAGCGTTCTGTCACATTTGTTGCACAGAAGCTGACAATGGCAGCATTTTCATAGTCGTTGCAGCGGTCATGGTCCTGTTTCGCCTGTTCCAGCAGAAGACGCCCCTTCCAGTAATGTCCCATCGCCAGCCCGCCGTTGATGGCAATGTTAAGTGAGGTCAACTGTGTACTGCTCGATTCGGAGACGTAGCCCTTGAGCACGAGCTCAGCCTTCTTCATGTGAGAATACGGCTGGTTGCCGCGCTGAATGCCGCATACGATTTGAAGCACACGGTAGGCAAGCGCATAGTTGTCGTTCAAATGCCAACCATAAGATGCGGCATGTTGCTGGACAAAGGCGCCGATATCAGGATGACTCCTAAAAAAAGGAATCCTTGGGTCAGATTCATACTGATTTGCCTGATTGATCAGCATCTGTGCCAGCAGATTCAACGCACCGCCGCTTGTCCCAATCGCAGCCAAAACAAGGTATGCCTTGCTGACATAACCAAGGCGGGCGATCTCTTGATATTTCTGATTGTTCTGCTTAGCGGCGGAGACATATTTTTCATACGCTGCTTCAAGAATGATCTGAAAAATGTCGCAGCACGCCAGAACGTTTCCCAAGCTAGGCTTCCATCGAGGGAATAAATTTCTCCTAAAAGTGCGAACAGCTTCATCCCGTTTGTACATCGATCCCTCGTGATAGTCCCTGACAGCCTCTCGAATCGCATCAGCCAATTGAGGTGAAAAAGGCAGCGTATCGTTCATCTTGGTATCCGTCGCGTTGAGCAGATCTTCCATACGGGCATTGAGACATAAGGCCACCTGAAGGTAGCCGTCCGCCTTTGGAATATTTAATTTCTTTTCGCCATTGATACACTTTTGGGCATATCCGGCACATCTGATCAGATCTCTTGTCCCCGCAATCCCCGTTCGATAGTCCCTCGCCAGCATTGATAGCGCAAGCGAGAAAAAGAGGCAGTATTTTGTCTGCAGCGGATCACTCTCATCCAGTGCCTTAAAAGAAAGAACAAACCTTTCGCAGAGTGTTGATCTAAGCTGACATAATTGGGAGTGCTCGTTCTTAGAAAGCTCGCCGCGACGGATGACAGCATCAAGAAGGCGAATCAAGATGGCCGGCAAAGCAATCTGTGAGCAGGTATCAGAGATGCCTATGGTGTCTTGCGCGCTGATGTCATAGATAGAGAGGCCAAAGTATTGCCGTAAGATCGAAATGGCATCAAAGAGAATGCTGTTGTCAGGAGTTTCGAGCTGCAGCAGAAATACCTCCTGCGCATCAGGGGACAGCGCAGCAAGATCGATTCCACTGTAAAGGCCATAGACCACGTTTGCAATATGAAACGCAGCAAAGAAGTCTCTGTAGTTATCGTGACAGAAGCTGATATTTCTTCCATGATGACAGAGCAAGCCGGACGGAAAAACAGTATAGGGTATATTTGCTGTTAGACGCGCAAGACCAGGGTTTTCATTCCCGTAAAGATTAGAAAGAACCGCTCTATTATCTTCCAACTCTTCAATGGATTGGTTCTGATATTCTTTCCAAATATCAATGGTTGGCAGATAAGCGGAAAGGCAGGCATATGTGCGAGCATAAATGTCACTTCTGGAAAAATTAATCTTTGTTGTAGTTGTAAGTGCAGGGTCTAAATGGGAGCTGAGCACCATCTGATACCCCAAATACGGAAGCACTTTTGTCAGAATAAAGCAGCGCAGTTCACGCTGGGCAGAGGCAATATCGCTTCTTAGATTGTCAATCTCGCGCAGCAGCATTTGGAGCATCAAAGTAGTTTTTTCCGGAGCATCGTTATCTATGTGGTTTCGAAAAGCAGTGGTGATCCATCTCTCCGCATCCTTGCCGGACGGCCGCATAGCTTGGCGATAAAGCACCAGATAGAAGGGAGTATCCAGAATATTACGAACGGCAGAAATTGAACGGCGTTGGTCTGGCTCAAAATATCCATCGATCTGCTTCTGCGACAGTTCCTTAATGTAACAGTTGTGGAAATAGAGCTTCAGCCGGTCGATCTCATTGGCATCAAAGCCCTTTTTATACTCCAGCAGATCCATGTAAGTATCCAGCGGATCTCGATTGCTGAGGATAATGGCCGCCTCTGGGTATTTCTTATCCGAAATATCAAGGATGTCCCTAAGGCACCGGATTTGCATCGCTGTGGTCGGGATCTCATTGAACCCATCCAGCAGAAATACAAAAGAAACGCTGTAATCAGCCTCTGTGAGATCATATTCCTCCCGCATATAGTGGAGAATGCGGTTTTCGTTGTTCTTTGACTTGCTGTTTATTCCGTAAATCCGTCTCAGCGAAATGTAGAGCGGAGCAATATCAGGAGCGCTGGAAGATGCGGTCAAGGAAAAAGCAAGATTCAGCAGCGTACTCGTTTTTCCGGCCCCCCCACAGGACGAGCCGCCCTTCCCAACCAGTTGAAAATGCCGCACATCTTGATGCTCTTCTAAAAGCTGGAGCATAGGCGCTGGAGCTTCATTCCCTCGGTTTTCATACTCGTTGGTGACGGTGCCATCCGGCGACTGGTATGTGATCCCTGGGAGAATTTTGAGAGATAGCTTCTCGACATCCCGAGCGTATCTTTCATGAAGTCTGGCTCTAATATTCCGCATATTAAAGTTAGAGATTGCACGGCAAGGAGCGGTTTCCCAACGCCACTCTATCCAACGATAGGATGTTACATTTACACGCCATTGTGGGCTGCCAGTGTCCATTTCATAAAGGTAGAAGCCGATACTGGCTGCGTCATCTCCTTGGGCTTTATAAATGCTTGGCGCTGTAAAGCAAGGGATAGCACGCCCACCGTCCAGTAGGATATTGTCCTCACCGCGCTGATGACAGTCCCCATTCAGATAGGCACGAACATTCAGGTCAGCAAGAATTGGCTTTAACGCTTCGCGTTGGATAGCGGCCAACTCAGCGTAATTGTGATGGGCTAAGATTATGGCAGGAAGTGTGCGATCAAAGGTATCATTGTGGCCAAGATCATTGAGCGCACAGATGTCGAGTATTTGCGCCAGGTAGGTGTTAGAGCAGCTAAGCAGAGCAGAATTTACATGAATCAGATTGATCTTGTCCTGCCATTTTCTGCAAAAGGTGCCTGCATATGCAAAGGGATTCCTGTCTCTCAAAAACGTCGCAGGATTGCAAATTGCCTCAACAGCTTCACAATACTCAGAAAAGCGGTGCGACAGATGGCTGCCGTCAGCATTCAAAACATCGCTCGGAGCGTTTCGGAGGTGTTTGAGACGCTCGATTGCAAAGTCTTCAAAGCTTTTGCTTGCCGCCTTAGCCGCCTTTTTTGCTTTTCTTTCAGCGTCCCTTCTTTCCTTTTCCGATTTCACCGCATCAATCTCTTCAGTCAAAGGCCGGTATGGATCAACATCGTGGTTGCCGGGGACGATAAAAATGTCCTCGGTGGGGTTCAAATCATATCGCTTCGCCAATCCTGCTAAAAAGCGCTTTCCTTCATCGTAATCTCTTCCGTAAGTATGCAGATCTCCCGTAAAAACAATAAAATCAATATCTTCACCAGGAAAGTTCTCCTGTCTCACCGGCCAGTCACCCATTATCCCGCGGTCATAGTGAAGATCTGAAATATGCAGCCATCTGATTTTTTCCATATACCCACGCCCTCCTTATTATGACTTACTTCGATAGTAGACGCTATTTTTGAGTCATGTTAAATTCTTCTATTATGATATGTTTCTGGGGAGGGAAAATGTTGCAAGTCGTCGATTTATTTCCAAAAAATAGCGTAATAGTTAAAATTGCGAATCACTTTTTGTGTGATTTACCAGTCCATTTCTAAAAACGGCCCTGACAGGTTGCAACGCAATCCGACAGGGCCGTTTTGCTGATAAGAATGAATACACACTCTCATTAGATATAAATTAGCGAAACAACACCAAATTTTTGAAAGTTAGCGTTTTATCGTCAATTACAGGGCAAACTATTGGTAGAATTGATGCGATTAAACTAATCAGGAAGGAGGAGTTCGTATTACACTGACCAATCTGATCGCTGCTCGCATCAATCAACTACGCAAGTCCAGAAAGCTATCAGTCAACAAGGTGGCAACAATGAGCGGACTCCCCTATTCCACCGTGAACAGCTTACTTCGAGGAAAGTCGGATTCGCCTAACCTAAAAACACTTATCCGTATCGCCACAGCATTTAACATGACGATTGTTGAGTTCTTGAATGTTCCTGAAATTATTGAATTTTCAGAAGATGACTTGGAGGACGAATCTGAAAAAAATGAAGGGCAAGAAGAGACCAACAAGGCGTTAAGGGAGGTGGTGCATCGTGGAGAATAAATATGCCCACAGTGACTTTGACAGCTTTTATCTAGAATACAGCCCCAAATTATGGCGCTTGGCCTACCGTCTTACTCGAAATCGTTATGATTCCGAAGATTTGGTAGACGAAGCGTTTCTGATTTATTTGCAAAAATCAACAACTATGGTCATTGATAATCCCGAAGCATATATTACTCGCATCTTGGCGAATCTAGTTCGAAACTACGCCAGATTAAGTTGGCATAACGAATTGCCTATAGATGTTCTGCCCGAGAGCACACTTAGCACAGATGGGGTTGGAATGCGTCTCCGTGAAGTCCTTCCTAAAGACTTGTCTCCACAGGAGCAGGAGATACTTCTTCTGCGCTATGAGGAAAGGCTCTCGTATTCAGAGATAGCAGACGTCCTTAAAATCAAAGAGGCTAGTTGCCGCTCGCGACTTATGCGTGCAAAGGCACATTTACTGAGTCTCTATGAAAAAGAAAAAATTCTTTGATATATGCAACATTTTGCCAATGTACAAACACGGCACTTTATAGGAGGTGAAGGTGTGTTAAAGATGTTTCGAGGGCGTGATCGTCGCTCACAGGGTGGGGTCAGCCATAATGACGTCCAAATTTTCAAGCATCTTGAAGAAGCAGATGTGGATACCCTGATCGACGAGTTGGCCGTACTGACAGACGATGCTGCTGACGGCAATGTTGACCTTGACAAGATCAATGCGTATCTAGACGCATTGGACGAAAAAGACCCTATACCATTTGGGGTATCTGCCGAAGACTCGCTGGCGAAGTTTCATGCCCGCCATGATCTGCTGACAAAAGAACTCTCAAATTCCCACCAAAAGCGATCGAAATCAAAGCGAATCGCTACTAAAATCGCTGCTTCTTTTGCCGTTTTATGTATCGTAGGTTCTCTGACCGCAGAGGCATGTGGGATAGATTTGTTTTCTACAATCGCCAGATGGACAAGCGAGATATTCCAATTCGACCAATCAGGGACCCCTTATGCAGAAATTACAGAATACCCTCTTGAAATTGGTGAAACAAAAACGTATGCCTCTCTCCAGGAGGCCGTTGATGCACTAGGGGTTACCGTTCCGCTTGCCCCTAAGTATCTGCCAAAGCGATACAACATGGATGATATCAGTATCGAACGCCAAGTTTCGGGAATCTGTGTTTATGCAGATGCCCATTCAGATAATGGAGAACTAAGCCTTCGACTGAAAGAGACTGCCCGAGCTGATCAACAAATGGCAGAAAAGAACGACGCTTTACAGCAAGAGTATGATTCTCACGGAATTAAATATTATATTTTGCAAGACGAGGGTCAGACTAAAATAATTTGGGCAAATGGAACTTTTGAATGCAGAGTATGTGGAGACTTTTCCGAGGAAGAAGCAATTGCGATTGTAGATTCTATCTATAAGGACGGATGAATATGAAAGCCTCTAAAATTAGGATTTTCCAGACAGCAATTATAGTTACAATATTGAGCTGCATGTTGTGCAGCTATGCCTCCGCAGCAACTGCGCGGTCAAGTAAATATTTGGATGCCTACGGAGTTTACCTTACCCCCGTAGGTAACGGCAAGGTTGTAATTACCGTCGATGTGGACGCACTTCATACTATGACGAAGATTGGAGCCACAAAGATATATCTTTACGAGTCAAGCGATGGGAAAAATTTCAATTTAGTCCGAACATACCGTTATGAAGATTATCCGATTATGATGAGTTCGGGCAAGCACTATTATCAAGATTTATTTACATATTATGGCACCGCAGGATATAGTTACCACGCTCTTGCATATTGCTATGCTGGCGATAGTACAGGATACGATGAAAAGCTCTTTTCTACAGCGACAAAAAAAGCAACGTAGCAAGATAGTGCCACTTAGCGTTTTCTCATCCAATATATACACAATCTAACGGTAGCAAAAACCGATGCAGTACTGATCATAGTGAGTACTGCATCGGTTTTTTCATCCACCTATTAGAGTTACACTATGCACCATGGCACACCCATTCTGTCCGACCGTTTTCAAGTTAAATAATATCTTTACCATGGCCAGTCGCGTATTATACAGGGCAAAATATGGTCGTATGCAATGTGCATTATAATTTTCAATTCAATGAAACGAAACGGCAATGTCAATACATATCATATATAGAGGTTTATATGCAGCGCACTAACTTCTTGCATTCAGCGGAACGGCTATTCCAATCGGTATTTTCAAGTTATATCTTCAGCGCAATTTCCGACATGAATTCGTAAATCTTTGATAATCAGGAGGTAGAATATAAGCATTCCCCCGATTGTTCTATTACTTGAGGTACAAAGTGTTATTCAGTGGTGGATAATAGAATACATACCCTACCAACAGTCCTTGAAAAAAAACTGGTTTCCATCGGCGAGCAAACTGCTTTATCCATTGTCGCTCGCCGCCATTATACCTTTCGCTGAGGCTTCATAATTCTCAATGAAAGGAATTCCGACATGACTATAAATATCAAAAACTACGTTATTCAGGAGCTCGAAGCATACCCTCGTATTCTGCGGCAAATTTCGGTACTTCGTTATGAAATGGAGCATCCCGCTCACATCTCTGCGCAAGAGATGCTGGATGCAATGACATACGCCTGCGTAGATCGCACTGGCTCCTCTCCAGGACATGTTTCAGATAAGACCTTTTATATTGCAATGAATTACCGTCAGAAGGCCGCCGCAGCCAATTCTGAAATTTCAGAGGAGATTTCCGCAAAACTGCTGGAATTGGAGCGTAAAAAGGGCCGAATTGAATACTATGTTGGGATGCTGGACAGCAGAAAGGCCAATGTGATTCGGCTCTGCTTTTTTGAAGGGCGAACCATTGAAGATGCTGCAGAGGAACTCAACATTAGTGCTAAGACGGCTCAGATTGCCAAGAAAAAAGCGATTGAAGAGCTCACGGATCTCTTTGCACTGACCTCTAATATCAACTAATGAGATATTTTTAACCAAGCAGGAACTGCTGCGGGACTCTGGCCCGTAGCAGTTCCTATATAAATAAAACTTAGCAAAGAAGTTCACTTTTCAGTTTTTCTTTCTTACATGGACGGCTCAAAATAATATCAATCTGCGTCCCTACTCCTATATTCAAATTCAAAGAAACTCTTGCAACTTGTTCAATCGTCCCATATAGTAATACTATGAAATAAAAGCTGTGGCACACTCCTAAAGCAATTGGAGTAGCATACGAACTGAATGCTAAAGTTATCCGTTTTCAAAAGTATTATGGCTCTAAAAGTCCTGACTATGATTTATGACTCCATTTCTAAGGCCTGACAGCATCTTAATATATAAACCTTTATACCTTCAATACGGCCATAAATACAGAATCTCAAATATACAAGGGTGGATCAAACTATGTTAGCATTCCTTCTATCTACTTTAGAGAGCAATGAAGATAAGGAAATTTTTACAAAGCTATATGAACAGTACCGTCCTTTAATGGAACGCACTGCTACACGTATTCTGAAGGAGCCGAGTGATATTGAAGACGCTGTCCAAAATGCGTTTGTACAAATCATTCGTCATTTTGATAAGATTTATGAGATTCCTCGTGAGGAATTGCCTTTCTGGATCATTTCTATAGTAAAGAATGAAGCACTCTCAATCATTCGAAAAAGGCAAAAGACGGTCTCTCTGGAGAATTGGGACGGTTATGTAATAGAATCAGAAAATGTGTTAGACTATACTGAGTTGGTAAACTTATTCACGAAGTTGCCTCTGTCATACCGAGCGGTTTTAGAAATGAAGATTCTTCATGGCTACTCAGATAAGGAGATTGCTGCACATTTGGGGATCTCGGAAACTGCTGTCAGCACGCGTGCGTCTCGAGGTCGCACTTTGCTCCGCGAAATTGTTAGAAAGGAGGGGTTTAGCATATGACCGATAACGAGTTGAATCAGCTAATGCAACGCGTTTTGCTGGATGCGATCAAAAGTGATTGTGAAAAAGAAGATAGCGTTGCTCCCTCTTTTAAGCCATCTCTCAGATATCAGCGCAGTCTCGCAGCAATGATAGCAGATCCTTTGAAATGGGCACACAAGCGTGCAAAGCCGTTGTGGAAAAAGGTCCTACAAAAAGTCGCAGTTGTCCTTATTATTTTCTCCTTAAGCCTTGGCAGTCTGATGGTGGTCAGTCCGAACATCCGTGCTGCAGTTGTGAACTGGGTGACTGAGTGGTATGAAACACATATAACATTTAGATATTTAGGTACTCCCACCGACGATGAAATGCCAGAATATAGAATAGGAGCATTGCCCAATGGGTACGTTGAAGTTGATAGTGAACGTGAAGAGTGGCCTGATTACATTTGCATTGTGTATAGAAATGAAGTGAGTGGAGAAACAATCTACTTTGACTATACCCGTATGACACAAGGATACGTCAACGACTTTGAAGTCAATTCTGATACAGCAACAGCTTCTGTTCTAGTAAATGGAATGCAAGGATATCTTTTCCAAGAGGAAAACTGGGGACGTCAAAGAAGCAGTATTACTTGGATAGATTCTAATAAAAACTTGCAATTTACAATACACGCTTACCTACCACAAAGCGAGATTTTACAGATGGCGGAAAGCGTGTCAGAATTACCATAAAATATTTTTAAATCATGTGAGAAAATCACCTCCTTCTGCGTTTTATAGTTAAGGGCATAGCTCTTACTAATAAAAAAGCAAAGGAGGTGATTTCATGAAAAGAAACGGTCTATCCATGGCGGCTATGGTTGCCACGGTTGTAATGGTGCTTACTGTAAGCACCTACGCTATAACGGCTCGAACTGTTAACCCCGTAGTTGGTCTGTCTTTCCAAGGAACGACTGCAGTTTGTCATGCGAAGTGTTTTGCTGGGAGTGATAATGATAATATTCAAGCGACACTAACGCTCTATTGCGGAGCAAATCGTTTAGACTCTTGGGACGGTTCTGGCAAAGGAACCATCAGCCTTTCAGGAACTTGTCGGGTTGAGACCGGCAAGCAGTATAAGCTGATATTGACATACTCCATTAACGGCAATACAAAGCCACCCGTTACAGTAACTTCAAAATGCAGCTAATCTACAAAAAGGAGTTCAAAAATGAAGAAAATTTTTTCTTTGGGTCTCGCATTAGTAATGAGCGCATGTTTTTGCAATTTTGCACTTGCTGCAGAAACTTCAGATGTTCAGGACTGTGCTTATGTTATCCAGGTTGATAGTCAAGAAGAATACGATCATATTGTAGCGGAAATTGATGCCGCAAATATGCGGGCAAAGTTGCTCTGGCAGCAGGCTCTGGCCAAATCATTGCTTCCAGAGAATATCGCCTTGAATCTGCCGAGTGAAAACATTTCCAGCAGAAGCTATACAACAAGGCTCGTCCCTTATAGTGGGTTTATCGCATACGCAGGCAATTACGATATTGTTTTCAAGGTTACGGCCACAGATGGCCTAGATGATTATAACCATACAATTTTTAAGAGCATTCGTGATGTAACAGCCTATCCAAAAGATGATAAGACTTCCGTAGAAGTTGATGACACCGATTCTAAAATCATTGATGGTGGAAGAACTATTGCTGCAAACTACAGTACCACAATCGGCATCACTACTAAAACTGGCGTTATGCAATATTATTCTAGGATTTTTTACGTTGAGTTTTACAATCACACCGGATCAGGTAATATGGGCCGAGTATTTTAAGTATGAAGCGTATTAATCAATCAGACTTTTCTCAGAGCTATTTGCTTAGTATTCTTTCCATCCCTATTAGTTTTTTTCTTTCTTTTCTTCTTTTTAGTGTGAGTACCTATATTAATCTACACTGGCCTGACATCGGATTACCTACAATGACTTATAGAGAACTCGGTATCCCTTTAGTTCTCTGCATAAATTCCATAGCTATAATCCGCGCAATTGATATTGGTTCACGGCAATAATAGGTTAAAGTTAAGCCGTATGATGCCTATCCATTCCAATCTCAGATTTAGTTAAAATTCACTTACTATATCAAACTAAACCTCATTTTTACTTCCCAATAAAGAGAGAGCGGTTGGATAGCTCATCCTGCCGCTCTCTCTTATCTTTTCACTATTTCCTTTACCTACATACGATACCTTAGCTGTTGCGCGCATATAGGGTCAGCGTTATACAATAGCTGACACCCGGAGTTCCTTGAAAGTAGGTCGTTCCCACAAAGCCTCGCGAGTTATATTCGTAAAACTCGGAATGTTCCGCAGCAAACAGTGAGTCGTAACTATATTACAAGATGACAAACAGTTTAGTCATTCAAAATTGGAAAAACGCGTTGAGACTTTATTTGATAGAATTCAAGAAGAATTTACTTCCCCACTTACAGAGGAACAACTGACTAAGCTGCACTGTTTTCTAACGGTTTGCTATGAAGAAACGCATATAGATCCAATCAAATACCGTAACATCCTGATAACCTATGCAAAAAATTCATCTGTGTAACTAGATATAATGCACAATATGTCAAAGAGGCGAGCAGCTCAACTTTAACTACTCACCTCTTTGCATTTTTGCTACATCATCGTCTTACCGCTCACAGGAGTCGAGTAGAAATCGCATATATTAAAATTACTCCCTATTATTTACCATCTCGTAAACAATAGCTTCGCCCGTCATTTCGCTGGTACGGTAGATGTTCTGACAGAATGCCCGCAGGCTGAAATCCATGCCAGCATACCCTTGATCCAACAAGATGCCGGTAATGGTAAAGCGGTGTTTTGCCTGATCTTCCTGCAATCTGGAGATATGCTCCGGCGGCAAAACACATTCGCCATCGGTGATGAACACGATATCGGCGTTGTTGAAGCCTACTTCCCGGATGAGCCGCAGGGCTTCACCCAGCGGCGCAGAAAAATCGGTGCCGCCGTCTAAAAAGGTTTCCGCCGCCCGCAGCTTATCTTCCGCCGTGAACTGCTTGGGAAGAAACACATCCGTCTGAAATCTGCCAGGGCCTGAGAAGTGAATGAGGGCAAACCTGCGCCCCTCGCTCTCTGCAATCTCCAGCAGTGTCATGGCGACCGCCTTTCCCCAGGCAGCACACTCTCCGACAGTAGAGCCAGACTCATCCAGACAGCAGATAATATCGCCTGCGCCCTTATAGACGGGTTCTCGCCTGCAGTACTGCTTGATCTGGCGGCGCTGATACTTCCGCAGGAATAGCGGCAACGTCTCCGGCGTAGCCAGCATGGCAAGTTCCGAGGTCAGTGCACGAGAGAGGTCGCTGCCAAGCTCCAGCGAGTATTTTTCGCCTCGGCTATAGGCATACCCATTTTGCCTTCTTTGGGCGAGCATTTCCCGAAAGCGGCCAAGATATTTAGAAATATCCCGCAGGGCCGTACTTTCACGTACACGCTTCAAAAGAGCCAGATTTTCCGGCGTTCTCTGGAGGTTTCCGGGCTCGCTGCTCCATGCGCCGATGATGCCCTGTACCTCTTCCGCTCTCTCCGCAGCAGTTGCTACGGCAGCCTGAATGATACCCTTGATCTCATTCCTGCCTTGCAGGGCACTGTCGTCAATGAGCTTCGTGACCGCTGCCACCTGGCGGCGTTTTCCCTCAGCTTCATTGGCAGCCTTGACCACATCCGCATCCAATGCAGGATTGCTGCGGTGAGAGGCGCTGCGCTGCTCCAGAAGATCATTTAGCCGCTTTGCAGCCTGCTCTTCTGATTGTTCGAGCTTTTCCAGCGTATGGAGCGCCCCTTGCTTTCCGGAAAGCTGCGGAAGAAGATCGTCCAGTTCTCCGGACACCTTGGAAGCGAACTCTGACGCCGCTTCATAGGCAGGAAGCTCCCGGCCCTCGCAGACTTCCTTGAGCGTGGGATATTCCTCGCTCTTTGTCATGTGCTCCAGGATCGGCGCGTTAAATTTGCGTGCCGCCACGGAAAGAGATGTTTCCTCATTACGCCGGGGCACAAGGGAGTAGAAGGACTGGAATACATCCTGCGAGAGTGCAGGAAAGGACTTCAGCTTCTTTCCCGCGTCCTGCTCGATCTCGTCCATAGCGGCATCCTCTGCACGCAGGTCACGGTAGATGCTGCTCTCCAGTTTGGTAGAGCGCAGTACCCGGTCAGTTTTCTGGTGTCTCTCTGCCGGCGGAGATAGTACCCAGCGCGAAGCAAGGACATCCTGAATAGTCCGGTAGGGCTTCAGCAAGGCTCGCCACCCTCTTTCATTTCAAAGCTCTTGATCCACGCGATCAAAATGGCGTTGGCCTTTTTCTGAGAGCCGCGGAGCTCGGGAAATTCCGACTGCAAGTAGGGCGCGGCGCCGTACATATTGGTTTCACCGCTTTGACGGAGCTTTTCCAGAAAGTCAAAGTATCTTTGATAATTCTCCTCTTTGATGTAGGCATTTAAGTACATATTGTAGTCTCCCTTGCGGGTGATGAGCCTGATCCAGAAAGCGCACAGCTCACCTACATAGTAGAAGCTGAACTCATCTTCATTCTCCTTGGCGATACAGGCATCTATGTGCTCGCCGCAGAATTTTCGCAGCGTGGTAAGATCCTTTAAGGCATCCGGTGCAGTCAGTGCATCATAAACGCGGTCGATCTCCTTGCAGACTTCCTGAGTAGCAAGCACTCTGTGGCAGGGCCACACAGTATTGTACCAGCGCCAGCCATCGTAGTCGGCACGGATATGACCGATCTTGCGCCGGGGCTCTGGAAAGGAGCAGCCCTCTATTGTTTCCGTATCCTCAAACACCTCGGGGAAAGGACACTTTATCAGGAGCTGCGATAAGATGCTTTCTTTCATGGTGTGCCTCCGTCACGCTGCCTTGGCAGGAAAGAACTGCTTTGCCTTTGTGAGAAGCCACGCCTTGACGCCGTTGCGGCAGGTCATGCCACTGACCTGGCTGTTGCAGGTAGGCATCGCACACATGGCGCAAGCGTAGATATTGTTGTCCAGTACGATCTCCTCGGATAGCTGGTCAATAAACCACGCAAGATCCACAGGGAGCGTATAGGGAGCAAGGCCCTTGGCGCAGTGACCGCACAGCACAATGCCCGTAGTAACAGATTTTTTGCAGATAGCACAGCTTGGCATAGTTTTGATTTCCTTTCATCATAGGTGCTGGAGGGAGGGCGTTTCGCCCTCCCTCTGCTTTTTTAGAATTTAGAACGGCATCTCATCATCATTGCCAAAGTCCGGCGTGAAGCCGCTGGGCGGGGCACCAAAATCGGCACCAGCGCTGGGTGCACCGTCCTCCTTGGGCTTGGAGTCACCAAAATACACATTGTCGGCAATGACTTCCGCGCTGCGGCGCTTGCCGCCCTCCTTGTCCGTCCAGTCGCGGATCTGGAGCCGGCCCTCTACAACGGCCATACGCCCTTTTGCGAAGTATCTGCTTACAAACTCCGCAGTGCTTCTCCACGCGACCACATCAATGAAGTCCGTCTCTTTATCACCGTCGCGCTTATAGTCGCGGTCAACGGCAAGAGAGAAGGAGCAGACGGGGGTGTCCGACTGCGTTTTCCGCAGCTCGGGGTCACGGGTGAGTCGTCCCATCAAAACGATTTTATTTAACATGATCTTACCTCCTGAATTTTTAGGTGTTTTCGTTATCTTTGGATTTTTCTTCCCACGGGATCGTTTGCAGCGCTTTTCCAGCAAGAGCCTTATAAAAGAGCCGCTCTTTTTCTTCCTCGGGCCTATTTTGTGAGCGGCAGGCATGATAAGCCGCTGTGCTGACATCGCTCATGCGGTAGATCACATGTCCCACGCTGGGCTGTGCCAGAGTGACAGTATTATCCTTAAAATCCAGTATGACCGAATTGGTCGCAGAGGTTTTCCCTTGCAGATAGTCGAGCGTCTTACTGTCAAACTCATCTTCGGGGATAGAACACTTCGCTCCGAGATTCACACGGAAAAAGCCGGCCGGATCTTCCGGACTAAGTCGCAGCGCCCGCCTGATCAGCGAGGCGATCCGTAAATCGCTGAGTGTTGTGTGTCCCAGCCACCAGGTAAACCCCACATCGCAGAGTTTTATGACTGTTTCGCGCTCACGCTCTGCCTTGCGGTGCTCGGCTTTCTCTTCCTCAAGAAGGATATCCGCAAGCTTCTCGGCGATCTGCTTCCGCAAATCGGCAGGAACATACTCGCAATAGAGTTCCTCCAATTTGGGCTGAAGCAGCGCCTCAATCGTGGTGTTATTCTTCGCGGCTGCTTTATTGAGTGCATCATACTTGAGCGTTTCCAGCCACAGGTAAATTTGAGAGCAAGCAGGCATACGGCGTTCTCCTTTCAGTTCAATGCCGCAATCTCAGAGAGCGGCGTGTAGGTGAATCCAGTCTTTTCATGTGCCCGGCGGCTGATGTCCTCAAGGTCAGCAAGTAAGCCGTCCACCAGCGCCGCTTCGCTGTTCGACTGTGCGGAAGTGCGGAGTTCGCATTGCTTTTGGTAGAGCCGCACCAGTTCTCCGCGCAGCTTGATGAACGCCTTGCGGGCGAGATCTGCGCGGCTGCCGTCTCCACAGGCCTCTTCAAATCCTGCCTGCGAATCCAGTGCCATCTCACGAACGCCGTTGACCTTTTCCTGCATAGGGTTGATACAAAGGCGGTTGAGAACGCTTTCCACCTTTTCACGGTCAGCCGGCAGACGCCAGAGATAGTCCTTCAGCGCCAGCAGGTCGGAAGACTCCACCTTGTCGTGACCGGAGAGCCATGCTCTGGCCTGCGCAATGGGGTAATAGCCAAGGTACTTTCGATCCGACACCGCCATGCTCTTGCGCAACTCGCAGAGAATGTCGTCCGCCAGCTCGTTTGCGCTGTCCGGCACGGGGATCGCAGCCACCTCACGCTGCATCTCAATGAGTTCTTCCAGCGTAATTGTGGTACTGACCTGTCCAAATGCGCGCTCTGCTTATTTTTCAGAACAGCAAGACGTGTATCACGGTCTTCGATGTTGGCTGTCACGACCTTCAGTTCCAGTCGGTCATAGAGCGCCTCCAAAATCTTCTCCTGCGGGTCATTGAAATTGGGAATCTCATTGGATGCTGCAAAAAAGGAGATCGTCGGAATGGGATATGTACGGCCCTCGTTGGTGTACTTGCGTTCATTGAGCGCTGTGAGGAGTGAGTTCAAGACACCGTCATTGCACTTGAATATCTCATCCAGCAGCACAATGTCCGCCTCGGGAATCTTGCCTACTGTCTGGACAACTGGTTCGCTTGGACGCAGCAACGCTACCGCTTTGCGGTAGGCCGCCAGCTTGTCCGAGGCCCGATCAAGCATAGCAAAGGTGTCCTGGGCATTTTTCATCTGCCCCAGGCCATCTACCGCACACTTCAGATCAAAGCGCAGATTCCGGTATACATCGTCACCCTCCAACGCAGAGTCTGGGATGCTCCCGGGGATGAGGCTTGAAAGGTCAACACGGCCAAAAAGCTGTTCTTCGTCGGTCTGTTTGGAGAGTAGTCGCTCAAACTGCCTCGCGCCGGTGATATGCTGGCGGAAAAGGTTGATGGCATAGCTTTTGGCTTGGCCCGGATCACCTAGGACGAACAGGTTCTTGCGGGTCAGCAGGGCAATGGCAATCATTTCTACCAGTTCTCCACGCTCGGCAACGCTGCCATTCACATCGTCGATCACAGCCAGCATTTTATCTCGCAGGTTCATTTACATGTCCTCACTTTCTTTTAATATTCCTCTTTGGTACTCGGCATAGCAGCTGGGACAGGCCGCATCATAGCGAAGGCGACAGCCTGTGCGCTTAAGCAGCACGGCAAAAATCTGGGCGCTTCGTTCATCCGGAAAGGAGTAAACGCTCATATCACAGCCACCGAGACTGCAAACCTCTGTCACGACCTCCCATGACGCGGCTTCTTCGTCTGCTGGAGCACACGGAAAGGCACGCAAAGCGCGCAGAGCACTGTCCGGCATCTGGAGCACCTTGGCAAAAATGTCAGCCACCGCCTCCATTTTTCTGGAAAGGTCTACACCTTCCGCAGGCGGCTCAGCAGATGACTCCAACATCTCCGGAGCCATGATCACGCTGTCAAGGGTGATATCGTCCATGGTCTTCGGTTCCCCGTACAGCGCTGAGAACCGGCCTTCCAGTTCGAGCACTATATCCTCCGAGGTGGGAGGATCAAAGGCACAATAGATATCCGGTGTATCGTTTTCCGTTTCACAGTCATCACCGCTGCGGATCTCCATGACCGTGCCGCAAAGGCCGGCATACTCACTTTCATCGTTGGCACAGATGATCCCGCCGATGGTGAATACCTTGCCCTCTGTGCAAAAACGCGCGCCGTTTTCCTGTAAGATCATCTCTTTCAGCCCCCTTATGCCGCCATGACCTGCTCATATAGGGAGCTGTCCTCCGAGATATGATTAAGAGAAACCATGTCGCTCTTGCGGTATTCCTTGGGAGCGCCGGTCAGGCCGCACAGGCGGTAAGCCGACTTGCAGTTGAGCAGTTCATATTTGAGCTGTGCAAAGATATGCTGCTGAAGTGTGCCCTTCTGGGGATCAAAACCGGCCACGGCCCGGATGAGCCGAAGCGCAAGCTGCTGGTACACGTCGTCATACTCCAGCCGAGCCGCCCTCATGAGAGGGCGGTTCTTCCGGATCACGGTATCGATGCACCAAAGATACTTCTCCACAAGGGCATTGCGCTGGGCGATGGTATAGTTGTTGTTCATGTTCATTTCCTTTCTCTGTGATAGGGGTCCAAAGGCGGCAGAAGCCCTTGCCCCAGTCCTCCAGTAACATCTGATGGGTGTAGGCGGGAGAATTGTAGACTGTGTTGCGGCAGTGCTGCAGCTGAACCAGTTTCTTTCCTCCGCTTGGATTTTTCTCGGTCATGTAGTAAGCATCGTTGCAAGTATCACAGTTTCTTTCCGTATTGTTCAATCGGTGTCCTCCCGTTTATTTTTTCTTGCCTCCGCTGCATCAAACGACGGAGCCAGTTCATAGCCGCGCTCCGTTTTATAGAAGAAGACGGGCCTGAGCCCGTCGTCGATCTCTACCACATAATGGCGGTGAACGGCCACATGGAGTGTTTCGGCGTCAGGCGCATCGTTGCAGATCTTGGCAAATTCCTGCGGTGTAAGGTCGGTGTGCAGCTCATAGAGTGGTGCATACCGCCAACCGTCCGGAGAAATATCCATGCTGAGGTCATGACAGAGCATCTCGTGCAGTCTCCACTCATTTTTATTTTTGAAGCAGTAGACGCGCAGTTCACAGGGCTTTTTCCGTTTTGGGCACCAGTCCGGCACATAGATCTTGGGGTCACTGCGTTTGAATTTACGCGCCCGCTTTCCACCGGTGCAAAAACGCTCCCCCATGTGCATCATGACACCCATCTGCTTTGTGGGGATACTTTTCGTATATTGGAGTTCACATTCACATCCGATACAAGTTTCTTTTCGTAACTGCATTTCTACCTCCTTACTCGGTGAGCGCTTCGCTGCGGTTTTCCAGGTAGTCAAACACACTGTCCACCTTATCGCAGTCAAAGCCCTCGATTATGCCATAGTCCTGACAGAGCGACAGGACCGCTTTGAACAGTCCCTTACCTGCGCTGGCCTCTGCATCGCTCAAATGCACATCTTTGTGGATGGAAGCAAGGCAATCATTTAGGTCGGTGCGGGTGTTGGTGAAGCGGCTGTAGTTCGGATTCGGCCCCCTCAGTTCATCTTCCGGCGATAGGAAAAGCGGAGTCTCGATGATCTCATAACGGGTAAACCAGCCTGCGGCATAGTTGTTGCAATAGGCCTCCCAGGAATCGTCACCGTATTCCTCGCGGTAGAGTTCTTCATCATAGGGGAAGGTCATTTCTTCTTTTTCCTTCTCCACCAATTCGCGAAGCCGCAGGATCGACCGATCTTTACACAGGAATGTCCCAAGCCCCTCGGGATCAGGGAAATTTCCTTTATCTGCATCCGCCGAGGTATGGACGATCATGAAGGCCGGCCTTGAGTGTTTGCAGCCTTTCAGGTAAGGAGACTCGCACCGCTGATGCATCACCCACTTATCGACGATGGTGCGATCCTCCTCGTGGAACATCTCTGCAAACTTGTCATAATACTCCTCGGGATGGAGATACACCCTGAGAGCACTGTACGCCTGACCGATACTGTCATCCAGTGCGGTAAGGATCTGCTCCGGCGAGGCCTTGATCTTTGGCGTCTGGCTGATGCAAAGGCGTCCGCCGCATTTTTTGCACCGCCCGACCAGGCACAGCCGGTGTCCCTGCACATCTGCAAGCTCCTTATAGTCAAGCTCCCAGTCGATATCTGTGACATTCTCCGCAAGATGCGTTACTGTCCGGATCAGATCGTCGTTCTGCCAATTCATGCAGGTGCAGAGGTCCTCCGGCGTACGCGAGCAATGATGCTTTTCACACATACTATGCTACCTCCTTATTCCGTTCTTTTTCACATAAGTCAATGAGCCTTTGGCACCGATCCATCTCAAAGCCCCCGATGTGGGCCAGTTGCTCAGAAAGGCGCAGCTTCTTCGCCATCCAATGATAGCCTTGCGTCCGCGTCATGCCGCGCTCCCGCCAAAAGCTGTCAAATATCTGGTGCGTCTCTTTTCGCTTCATGCGGAGAGTTTCATTGGCCAGATTGCCAAGTGGCCGCGTGGTACCCTTATGGCAGCCAACACGGGCATTGCAGTTCTGACATTGATAGAATTTCTCCTGTTCAATGCCAAGCCGCTTTGCCGCTGCCATTCCGTAGACCTCTGCCGCGGGAACCAGACGGACAACACCGCCGCAGTAGCGGCAGATCTTTGGAATTTCCAAACGCATTCCCCCTTTACGCCGCCTGCGCCGCAGGCGGCTCAACGGCTTTTTTTATTGTTTTCTTCTTCGCCACAGGCGCACGCATGACATTTTGCAGGTAATAGGCGTCCTGAGTGTTAATCGTCAGCATACCGCCCTGGGCGATGCCAAGGGTGATCGTACCGCCGAGCGCCTTCAAGCAGGCCGCCAGCTGCTTTGCACTATACCAGTAGCTGCCGGTAGGAGCGCCTGTCAGCGCGATCATATCAATACCGACCGAAGCATTTCCCCAGTCGCTGGAGCAGCGAAAGATGAGCTTTTGATTTTCAAAGGCCAGATTCACCCGGCCATCCGGCGCAACGGACAGCACAGAGGAGAGAGCCTCCCGCATTTCTTTGGTGTCCGTCAGCACGGTAAAGCTGTTGGTGATGGTCTTGAGCAGAGATTCCGTGTCGATATAGCCGCCCTCCATGAGGCGGGCGCTGAAAAGAAAGTTTTCCTTGAAAAAGACGATGCTTTTTCCTGTTGTACCGACGCGGAACTCATCTTCGTCCTTACACATACCCGCGAGTTTCCCCAGCGAGAGAGCGGGAACTAAGAGACTGATATCTCCGGTGCTCTGGTCGTCTCCTTTGGCTGTTACGATGCACATGCCGTTGCTTCCTGCAGCACGCAGGCCCGTGGTGGTGAACATCAGGTTGACGCAGCGCAGCAGCGGCTTATCCTTATCCTGGGCCGTGGCAAAAACGGTGTGCTGAGCCATGGCAGGAATGCCGCTGACCTTGACGGTATCCTCGGGAAAGGGCAGGTCTGGCTTGGGGAATGCACCCCGATCCCACACATCAACCTCATAGCTGGCGCTGCCGCTGGTGAGCGTCATACGGCCGCGGCTTTCCTTGCGGCTGATCTCCACCGTATCTTCCGGGAGCCGCTGGAGCATTTCTGCGAGGGTTCTGGCAGAGTAAACGAGAGCGCCGTCTTCCTGTGCGGAGCATGGTAGCATCTCTACGAGGGAAACCTCCAGATTGGTAGAGGTCACGGTGAGCAGTTTCCTAGCACCGTCCGTCTCCAAGAGCACGCCTTTCAGAACGTCCAGCGGAGAGTCCGGTGGGGCAATGGCCGCTGCGCGCTTGATCGCTGCGAGAAATTCGGCGCGATCCACGGTAATAAGCAAATGATCTCCTCCTTTATGCAGCAAAATCGAAGATCGACAGTTGGTTTTCATCCACCTCTGCCACCTTCGACTTCCGCTTTTTCTTTTCTTCGTTTGTCCTTGCAAGTAACCCCTCGTAGCGTTCCCAGATTGCGGCGGTCTGTGCTGTGCGGACACTGCTCTCACGGGGCTCAGGTACGATCTCCGGGGCAGGCTGACTTTCAACGTCCGTCTCTTCCTGCACGTTCTTTTTGCGATTGGGGTTGATGATTGCCATTTTCTTAAAGGTTGCGGCAATATCCTCTACATTATCCCGGATACCGGCTGCCAACTCCTTTGCCATCTGTGAGGTCAGGTCCTTCACATCGCTCATGGTGGCAAGTCCCTCTTCACTAAATGTTCCCTCGATGATGCCAGCGACCGCCAGCTTGGAGGCCATCAGCTTCATGGCCTTGGCCTGCATGGTGTTTGCGTAGTAGAACATATACACCTCCACCTTGGGCGCCGTCTGATTGATGCGCCAGCTTCTGCGGGAGGCCTGACGCAGGGTAAAGAGGTTATAGCCCATGGAATAGTAGATGATGGTGGTAAAAGCATTGAGGTCAAGGCCCGTCTCCACACAGCGCGGATTTGTGATCAGGACCTGCAGGCCGCTTTTGACCCGCTTGTCCACCCATTCCTCCCGCTTTTCTGTGGGGATCTGCTTTGTCAGGATTTCCGTGCGGTATCCATTCTCTCGCAGCAGCTTCAGCAGCTTTTGCTGAGAGTCGGTCCGCGTCCAGCTGGTGTAGATCAATACCCGTTCGCTACCTTCCACCTTTTGCTGCACCAGATCTAATATCGCTTCTTCTTTTGGCAGAAGCGTCGAGAAGTCTCCGCAGTTTTCCGGCTCTACGAGGGTCGAGCCATCAATGGGATGAACGATCTCCGGCTGGTCGTAGGGTTGATCCGGGTAGACCGTGAGCAGATTGAGATAAGCAGAGAGGATCTTCTGCGCGATTCCTGTACCTGAACGGAGTATCTTTTGCAGTATGTTCTCCGCTTTCTCATAGGCTTTGCGGACATTCTCAGGCATCTCCAGCGCTATTGGGATCTCCTCATAGCTCGGCAGATCCTTGTTCATATCCGTAAGGGACAAAAAGGCCGCATACTCCAGCAGGAAACGGGAAAACACCAGCGGTGAGACACCGGGGAGCAGCCGCGACTTCGTTTTCCGCTTGTTGGCACGCCGGTTGGAATTGTACTCGGCGTCCTCGATCTCATAGGTGTTTTCCACGACGCCATACTCCGCATCAAAGTCGCTGGGCTTGCGATACCGCTTATCATCTTTGAGCATGAGCCCGGGGACGATGCGGTAAAGCAAATGAAAGATACCCGAGGAGTACCCATTGATCAGCGTCGCGGTCATTCCAACAAACAGCTTGGAAACACCATATAGTTCTGCCATGGCGTCGCCCTGACCGCTGGCGTTGTTGTATTCGTGGAGCTCATCGCAGAGGAAACCGCTGATTTTTCCACGCAGCTTCTTCTTGATATAGGTACTGAGCGGATAGCGCCGCTGTGCGCCGCGGACGGGATAGTAGCCATCCGGGTCCTCAGCGATCTTCATAAGCTGGTCAATGACCTTCTCATTTTTCGTCCGTTTGAGATGTACGGCCGCTCCGTAGCGGTGTACCCAGCCATACTCGCCGATCTTGACCCACTCGGTCCGCTTACTTGGATTGACAGCAGACCATAGCGGCGTGCCGCAATGAGCGCAGACGTGATTTGCCCTGTTCTCTTTGCGAAAGAAAAACTGGTCTGCCGGCACGGTATAACTGATTCCACCCTCGCTGATATCCATTTCGATGACCGCATCGCAGTCCGGGCAAAGGAAGGCACGCCGGCGTCTGTTCCACCGCACGGCGGGGCCGCGCATATAGCCGTCTCTGGCCCGTTCCTTGGAAAAGACCGCGTACACACTCTTGTCGCCCTGCTCGTACATGGCATAGAGGCGGTTTAAGTCTGTAATATTGCGTACCACCATGGCGTAGGTATCCGGGAGCGTTTCGCCGATCTCGCGCACCCATTTTTTCGTAACGTGGGAGGGGCACATAACGATGCCAAAGGACTTTTCTGTACCTTTTTTCTTCTGCGAAGCCCATAGTCCGTGCAGCGCGCCGAGAGCGGTAGATCCGATCTTGGATAGTGATAGGTAACTTTTTGATATAATCTCCAAGTTTTCCCCCACTTCACACCGGACATGAACCTTTCAGCTCATCCGGCGTTCCATCGTAGAAAATTCGTTTTCTAAAATTGATGAATTACTACTGTAATGGTGTCAGACCGAAATAGTCTTGTTTGTCAAATGGCGGCGTTGCCAACCATCCGACGAAATCTGTTCAGTTTTTTTCGCATGGTACTATCAAGATTTAATCGCCTTAGATACCAGTCAATCGTGTCCTGCTGCTTTGCATGGATAAGCCTGTGGACATCTTTATGGACTATCACCAGATTTGTATATACATCCGTGCCGCCCTGCTCCACGGGGAGCTTGTGGTGACAGTGTATTTCATCAAATTCCAATTCCCATCCTGTGACCGCACACTTTCCATACTGCGCCGCATAAAGGGAAATACGGTTGTCTGCGTATTCAATGCTTCTGTCAAGCACAGGGTTACGCATAAGCCGATGCAGAATATCCGTGTTAGTCCGCAAATTGCGGTGGATTTCCTTGCGACCCTCTATGGTGTACTTGTTGACTGTTTTCCGCTTGTTCTGTGCATTTCGTGTCTGGCAATATCCAATCGGGAGAATTGCCGATGTCCCCATATAGCGCATTTGCTTACTCTGGGAATAATACGCCCATAGTTCTCCATGCACATTGATGACCTGTCCTTTGGGGTGTTTGGATAGCCGCCCTCTCATTCGGTTTCTCAATACGAGCCTGATTGACCGTCCAATTTGATAGCAGTCATCACTAATGAGGGTCGCTATGGCGAAGTATTGATGTATGCCTATCACCATAGAGTTGTAAAGCAAAATTGCTTTGTATTCCTCTTTGCGGTTGACTGGATGTTGGATATAGTCAATTTGCGCTTTCAGCTTTTTTGTGGTGTTTTGAATGGCCTTGTCGCACATATGGGAGCGAACAATGTGTTTGTTGCCACGGGGAACAGCTTTCAGCTTGAAGCCCAGAAATTCCGAATAGTTTTTCTTTAGATTGACGACCTTGGATTTCTCCTCTGAGATTTGAAGCTTCAGCCGTTCTTCCAACCACTGCTTGACCGCATGATAGGTTTTAATAGCATCGCTTCGTTTCCTGCAAAAGATGCGGAAATCATCAGCATACCGGACAATATACATTTCTTTGAGATTGCTACGCCGCAAGGTGCGGCATTTGTTGGAGCGGTTAGGCGTGCCGTTTTTCGCTGTGCCCTCTTTGATGACCGTATGTGTCGGTATATCCTCCCACTGACTGCTGACCCACCAGTCCAGTTCATTGAGAACGATGTTGGAGAGCAGTGGTGAAAGGATACCCCCCTGCGGCGTGCCCTTATCGGGGTAAATCTTTTCACCGCTTGGAAGCACTATGGGGGCTTTCAGCATTTCTTTGATAATGCACAACAACCGCTTGTCCTGTATGCCCAAAGTCCACATCTGCCGCATGAGCTTGGTATGATTGACATTATCGAAAAAGCCTTTGATATCTACATCAACCACAAAATGCAGATGTTGTATCTGCACCATTCTCATACTCTGGGCGATTGCGTGCTCGGTTGACCGATTGGGACGGAAACCATTGCTCCTGTCATGGAACTTGGCCTCGCAAATCGGCTCCAGAACCTGCAAGATACATTGCTGTACCAATCTGTCCCAGATTGCCGGAATACCCAGAGGACGGGTCTTCCCATTAGACTTGGGGATTTCCACCCGTCGAACAGGTTTAGGCTTGTACCATGCTAATTTGTGCCGTACCTTTGAAACGACCTCCTCACTCGACAGCTTTTCGATGTGTTTCATCGTGAGGTGGTCTACACCAGCAGTTCGACTTCCCGTATTGCGCTTGATATTCCTGTACGCCAACCGGATATTTTCCTCTGACAAAATCAGCGGCATTAAATCGGTAAACACGGCTTGTGCCTTGCTTTTGGCGTACAAATCATCAAACACTTCCGTTAGGTCATAATACTCGGCGTGTCTTAGGTGACTATCTTTCTTTGCTTTTGTCGCAGTAGCCAATGGACATCACTCCTTTGTGGGTAGTGACTTTTTGGTCTTACTCGAACCCATTGTAAATTCATCTTTAGATTATTGAGATTTCCAACGACTGGTGCCTATCCCTCCACGGCTTGTTATCACCGCTTCACAGGTACTGTGGCACCACTTTCATCACAGGTTAAGCGGCTTATATGTTTCGACCGCAACGCTCCGAATGGGGAGCGCCCATGACTTACGACGTTCCGATAATCCTATCTGTGCATATACCCGTAGGTGCCTGCTCTGGGCCTGCAAGCTGGACGCCGCCTGTAACGGCGTATGGTGTTTCATAGTAAAAGCTTTTACTCCACCACACTTGCCTCACAAATTCGTGAGATGACACATTTCTGTGCTTGAGCGTTTAGAACCTTTACTTCACAGGTTTGTCAGCCAATTACGGCATACTCACCATAGGTATTTTATAGACCCCCGGCATATAGGCCGCACCACCCACCTCTGGGCAGCTTTCCACATCAGCATTACGCCATGTTTGGGCAGCTCTCTGCCGACTTCACCGGGCTTCAGACACCAGCCTTTTGGACTGCGCCTGCCGGAGTATCAGGGAGGGCGTTTCAGGGCGTTACCCCGTCATTCCACCCTTTGGATTATCAGTTCTCCTAAGAATGTAGCTTTTGACATTTGATTTTCTTTTTGTTAAACTTATTTTTGAAGATAGAAAAAGGTGGGTAGGTCATATGGGTGTGGGATTTATATTTGAGGGCAACTCTCTACAGATAAGTGATTTTTTCCATTCAAAGCAAGATGCTGAACAGGGAAATCCATATAACTGCACTTTCACCCTCAAAATCAACTCCCATGGTTTTTCTGGCGTTGCTCCCTTTGAGTATGATATAAGGAAGTTACGACTTTTTCTCGTCCAGATTGATGACCTATATCATTTTCGTTGTGAACGCGCCATACTCCAAGATATTGGATATGGTAGTTCTATTACATTCACACGAACTGACAGAACTGGCCATTTTACTGTAAATGGAACTCTTTATGGGGATGGCCGTGTTCATTCCTTGGAATTTGAATTTAGGATCGACCAAACAGTTCTTCTCCCATTTTACAAAACCTTTTGTAATCTTCTTAATCAAGCTACATGATGGATGCCATTCATTGGCATCCATCTTTTTTTCTTAGTGCCTAACCTTTTCAGTTAGGAACGTCTCACACTTTTTCCAGAGCCGCTTTCCGCGATGATGAGGGCAGCCTGCTTTCGCTCAAGCTGGCGTTTGACAGCCTCTGCCACCGCGAGCTGCGCGTCATAAAGGGAATAGCCCGCGTGCTGCGTGATAAAGTCGTTGATGGCCAGCACTTCATCGGAGAGGGGCTCACTGGCTGGGTCAAAGAGGGGCATGAACTGATTGCGGATACGGTCTGCGACGGTCACGCCAAAGGTGTTGAGATAATCTGTGACATTGTTGACTTCCTCGAACCCGTCCGAAAAGCCCGGAACGGCGCCGGGGATCTGGATGTCCCCGGTCTTCAAGCCTTCCTCCAGCACCTCAACAACATTTTTGTCCTCCGGTTTCAGTGTCAGCACCCATGCGTCAATTCGCTCTTTTTGCGAGACGACCTCCAACTGCCGAAGATCTCCGCGATTTTGGAGCGAGGTGAGCACATAGTCCTGAAACGCGGGGATGAGCGGCGCCGCTGTTTTGTGATCCAGTTCCTCGAACAGGCGCGTTCGATCTCCTTCAGGGCAGAAGATGTAGCATTTGCGTGGCTGCTCGGGATTTTGCGGTGCAGCTTCTTCACCGCCGTTTTGCCTGTCATCCTCCGGCTCGTCTTCATCCTGCGGTGATGCTTCTTTCTGGGCGTCGTCTGCTGCCATAAGCGTTGCCACGGCGTATACGCCGTCATGGGTGATTTGACGCTGATACCCTTTCAGCTTGCTTTGCAGCTTTCGCACCATATCATTCTGGGTGGCCTCTATGGTAGCCCCGCCGTAAATAGCGTCTGCCATAGCCCGCACCATCTCGGGATATCCACCGAAGCGGATCGCGCAGATCACGCTTCCTTTTTTGTCTGGGTCAAGCACGACTGTATCTGCGTAGGCCGACAGTCGGATCTTCGCCGACGGATCATAATAGCCCAGCTCGATCAGCTTGCTCTCTGACATTCATTCGCGTCCTCCTTTCAATTTTGAGACAAAAAAAGACCGCAACTGCTCCCACGAGCAATTACGGTTTTCTTCTTGCCTTTATTTGATTCCAGTTCGTTTGAGCCTCTGACGGAGGGCGCAATGACCCCCTTTCCGTCGCCGTTCCTCCCTAACTTACTCCGCCCTGACTTACTTCGCCCTGAAATACAGTTTTATTCTACTACCCCATATTTCACCTGCATAGTTGGAGGTTTTCCATAGTAATATGCTGATCTATATAGATGGGCACGGAAAGCCCGTATTTACCGAGGATTTTGTTTACTTTGCAGCCAAGTACAGTTAACGCAGCACTTGCATATAGAATAGAAAAGTGTGCTTAGTTGCAAAAATCTTTCCCGAGTTTGCCGTTCCGATGTCATTCACAGAGGCCCCTATTCAGGTCATTAGTTCGAAAGGGCAATGGTCTCAAAATCATTAGTATAAAAAGTATAGAAAATACAGATGCCGGCACTATCTTCGCAAACAATTATGAGGACCTCTTCGTGATTCTGAAAGTAAAAATAGCATCAGTTCTTTAGTATAGTCCAATCTATAGAGCAACCTGCATTTACCCTCGACGCACCATTTGAGCGAGGTGACGTTTTGTACAAAACAAGTCCGTTGCAATTGGTTGAAACAGAAAATATCAAATAATATCACAAACAAATGTAAGGAAGCGGCTTTCTTCTGCATTTATTGGGTAAAAGCGGAAATGTCTGTCGCGAAAACGCTAAAGGGGGGTGATTCTGTGAAAAAGTTGTAGTTTTAATGCTCTGTATTCTTCTGCTTACAATAGAAATAGTTATGAAGGCCATAAAACCAATGTCGCTGTAATGCAGTCTGCGATTGAGTTTTAAAGGTAGCAACTATGTAGTCTTGTAGCCTGAAGAAGATACTTACAGAGCGACAAGTTCCTGAACGGTATCATCTCCAAATGCAACGGTACATACCACAAATTTGATTTAACAAAAGTGAAGAAGGAGAATTGAAATGAAAACTAGGAAAAAAGTATTATCCCTTATTCTGACTCTCTGCACATTAATCTCCATGTTTGCGATGCCTGCTATGGCCGCAGACACAGAGGAATTTCCTGTTAAAGTCCACGTTATGACATGTGCTGAGACCGCCGCAAGATTCGCTGTCTCCACTCATAGTTTATCTGGAAACGGCACCGCCTTTTTGCCCAAAAATAACAGCACTGGTACAAACGGGAACCCTTGTGCTCCTTTCACTGCTGACACCACAAGTGTCGCATTCGTTATCACAAATGCTCCTGGTGCAACTTCTTACAATGTTCAGCTATATGCCGGCACTCCCGGAAGTGGTTATCGCGTAGCGACCTATACACCCAAAATTCCAATCAACAATGGTGCATCTTTTTATGCGCTGACGGTTGGGCAAAATTACTACTTTATGATTAGCTCCGATGACGTCGGAGCCTCTGGATGCACTGCTACATATTCCTATTATACATTCTGAGCGCCTACAAACACATTTTGTTAAAACGGAGGCAAGAGTATGCAACGAATCAAAAAAGTTATTACATGTTTTCTAACAGTTATTGTTCTTCTAAGCATTGCAGGTTCAGCTAATGCAATGAAAAGCAGTGACTACCCCGTTGAAATTCATGTAATGACCGCTGAGGAACGAAATGCGTTCGAATCGCAAACCGAAGCTACTCCCATTGTAGGTACTGCGTTCTTATCCCCGAACAATGAAGATGGTACAAACGGAAGTATCTGCGCCCCGTTTACTGCCGAAACGGCAAATATGGCATTCGTAGTGAAAAGTGCACCTGGTGCCTTGAATTACAATGTGCAACTTTATGCTGGAGTACCAGGAGCAGGTGAACGGGCATCAAATTATGCAACTATCGAGGTAAACAACGGGGTTTACTTTTCTGGACTAACTGTTGGACAATCATACTATATGAAGATCAGTTCTAACACTCTTCCCACCGCTGGATGCACAGCCATCTATGCAATGCTTATGTTCTGATGTTCCATTGACAAACAACGCTCAGAAATGCCTTACAAATGAAAAAGTAAGCCGAGTTTTTCTTCTCGGCTTACTTTTTCGCTTTACATCGACTGATTACACCCCGCTGACTCTTATTTATGCCGCTCTTTGCCGAAATCGCTGATTGCGAATACTGTTCGACCTTACTTGAAGTTCCTGTGATAGTAGCTTAAGGACAGAAAACTCATCGTCCAGCCCGCTCAGTTCCCGCTGCAGCACGCCTTCATAGTGCCGTTTTTTCTCCTCCAGCGCCTGCACCTTCAAAACCCAGCGTTCCATAATTGCGGGGCTTTGGCTGTTACTTTTGATAAGATAATCACACTTTTCCTGATACACTGCAATCTCTTTTTTGACTGCATTATAAAATTCTTCTGTCATCTTTTCACGCTGCTTCGCATCGTCAATGATGTAGAAGCTGTTGACAATCAAAGGCGTCGTTCTTTTGTTGAGACCGCTGAGGAGCGTGATAAAATCCTCAAAAATGTCCACTTGGTCCATATGGGTACGGGGAACAAAATACATGTGACCATTGACGCTCAGTTTGGTGGCCTCAAGGGATCGCAGGTAATTGACGCAGATGGTTTCGATCTGCTTGCGGTTGGCACAGCGCTGATAGAGTTCAAAGAGTTCTTCTGCACGTCGGCAGCACGCCGGCACATCCACCGCAGCGTCATAGACCATGTTGTCGCTGCGGAAGATGCCATCTGCCTTGTCATAGCTGATATTTGCCAGCTTTTCGTATTGATTCGTCTGTCGATTCAGTGTCTCCTTTACCAGTTCACGGGAGAGAACACCGGGGGTGTGTTTATTATCCCGGCAGTAGGCAAGGTAGATGTTCGTCTCACCATACTCCGTAACAGGGATGCGTTCCCGGATATCTCCCGTGGCAGAGCGAAAGGCATCTGACACGGAAAGCCGGTTGCTGCCGCTGTACGGGATCCCCAGGCTCTCACACAGGTGAGATAACTCGTCTTTATCCACCAGAAGATTTGCCAAAGAAAAATACAGAAACTTTCCTAACATGTGCTGCTGATCACCAGCAGTCGCACCGATAAATTCATTCATGTTTATGACTTTATCCATATTTTAGGTTGTCCTTTCTTCACAGTGAGTTCCTTCACCAGTTTTTAATTACTTCCGGCAGCTTATCATACTGCCCAGATATGAGCAGCCCGCATTCATAATGAAAATTGATGTAGGTCAAATGGTACTCGATCTTTTCCATCGTTTTTTTGTCATCAATTTCCCGTGCGTGCTGATGATCCTTGAAATACTGCTTCATCTGGTTGAGCGTAATGCAATACTGTTCTTTTCGGATTTTTGTTCTGATCTGTGCTTTTTCTTGTTCTGTTAACATCGTTTCTCCTTTACATCGTCGCCACTCTGCTCAAAAGGTAGTCATCCACTCCCTTGTATGCAGGGTTCCAAGTATACTTTGAATAGCGGATACCCGGCATTTTCTGCACTTCCACCCGCATAGTGCGGATCGCATTGCGGACATTGGGGTTGGTCATCTGATCCATGTCCATTGCCTCCACGACCTCGTGGACGCCAAGCTCTCGGATGGTATCAGTCAGCCCATGCAGCGCGTTAACTCCACCGATGCAGATAAATAATGCATCCTTTGCGAGAAAGCTGGCCACATCACCCTTGAGTGGGCCCTCTGTTAGAAACGCACGTTTTCTTGTCCTATCTCCCGTTACATGAACCCAGGAATAGCTGCGAGTGCCGTTCGGCAGGCTGCGGCTGGAGAGCCAGCGGTACTTTCGGTTGGGATAGTCCGCTTCATCGAGCCGGATTTTAAGCCCCTGTATGAGCCCGTCCTTGTTCCGAACCGGAATTAGGAACCCATTCGGCCCAGAGAGCGTCCACTCGCCATAGTAGGTGCGAAAGCCGGGAACGCCGCGCAGGTCATGCCCGCGGGAGCGGAGCAGGTCGGCCAAAAGCCGACGGCCCCGCTCAGTCTCGGGCATACTTCTGTATCCGTTTTCTCGGATGCGATCTTCGGATAAGCCTCTTCCCAGCAGGTTTTCACCGTGCCGGTCAAGAAGAGTCAAGTGCTCCAGCATATCCGTATATGCGGCGTGGCGCTGCTCCAGTAAAACAGGCTGCCGCTCTTTCATTTGGGGAGTGGGCGTCTGGGGCAAAGGATATACCTTTGTCTCCTGCACCAACTCCAAATAGGCCTCTTTATTACTGATTCCTTTAAGCCTTGCATACAAGCTCACGCTGTTGCCGTGGGCGCCGCAAAGGTTACAGCGGTACTGATCTGTGTCGGTATTGAGGCTCAGATGGTATTTTCCCTGCCCGTGGTCGTGGCAGAAGGGGCAGCTTGCCTCGACTTCCGTTCGCCGCAGCGTTCGGGAGTCGAGGACAAGCCCACACCGTCTGGCCGTTTCCACGATAGGGATCTTATCATATTGTCGGATGGCCAAACGGGATCACCCCCTATCAGGCGGCGCGCTGCTCTGCGAAAACAATAGGCTTGATTGGCCTCACCTGCAGCGGTGCGTTGCTCACGCATTTTGCCATGATGATCTGTCCTGTCGGATGTACATTGGCAAGGTCATCCACGGACTCCATGTTGTCGACGAAGACGGGATAATTCCGCCCGGTCAGCCGCTTCATCAGTTCCGACACCTCCATGCCAGCCCGGATCTTCTCGGAAAGAGAGAGCCGGTCATAACGGCGGCCGCTGTAGGTAAACTTGAAGGTATCTTTGACCTCGCCCGTGGATTTCACCACATCGTAGAGGGAAATTTCCACGCGGTTCATCTTAAGCTGTGAAAAAGTAAGCTCGGCCCGCTTGCTGACATACGAAATCACATTCGTCATCGTGCGCTTGATTTTGCTGATGGCCTCCTGCGCCTCACGGATCTCACGGTCAAAGTCAGGCGTCTGTGCAGATGCCATCTCATTCAGCGCAGAGAGCTTGGACTCCAACTCATGGCACTGTTCCCTGCACTCACACAGGCGGTCATGCTCTGCCTGCGTCAAATTGCCGTATTCCAGCTCCGCTGTCAGGTTCTGGATCTCACTGCGCAGTGACTCAGCAGCCTGCGAGCCGGTTTCCGACTGTTCTGCACAGAGCCGATCCAGTTCTGCAGCGTCTTCCGCCCATTTATGAAGATCGGCTTCCTTGAATGCCTCGAAGGCTTCTCTGGCCTTTTTGTCCAGTTCCTGAAGCTCTGTAAGCTGCCCTTTTAGCTCTGTTCCGGCGGCATACAGTTCAGAAATGGTTTTTTTGAGCGCAGCCTGTACCTCCGGCAGCGTTTCCTCCGTCACACGGCGATGACAGGTGGGACAGTCCATACCGATATGAAATGCCTTGTATGCCACGACCTCCCGTTTATACCGCGCGCCCAGGTCATTGACCTTGGCCGTGATCTCCGCCAGCGGCTCGGTAAACTTGGACTGATACTGCTCAGCCTGTCTGCGGACGATTTTTTCACGTAGCGCGTGAAGCTCTTTTTGCCGCTGCACCGTATCGCCGCGTTCATCACAGGCCATCTCATCGTAGCGCTGACTCAGTTCGACGAGCCGTTCCTGCATTTCGGCAGTATCGAGGCCGGAAAACTGCTTTTCCACCAACGCCGCGATCTCATTTTGAAGGGCCGTAATGCCCTCTAAAAACTCCGCTCGCATCGTTTCATACTGCTTCTTTTGCGTTGCCGCCAGATCCTTTTGCCCGCCGAGATAGGTGATACGCTCCTCCAACTCGCGGATCTCCGCACGACGTCCCTTGAGATAGGCGTCAGGCGAAAGGATCACCTCATCTTTCAGGGACGCCTGCACCGCACTGGGGAGCTGTGCGAGGATTGTCTCCTGCGGAATGAACGGTAGATACCGTTCCAGAAGATTCTTACCATTTGTTCCCAACTCCTCGATAAAATACAGGGGATTAAGGATAGAGAGGAATACATCCCGTTCCCCAAAGAGGTCGGTCAGGTCAAGCTGACGGATGGTATGACCGTCGTAATAGATGGACATATCGTTATTTCGGCGGATACGGGTCAATTCGTGGGTAATCCCATTTTCATCCACAAAACGCATCTGGATGGCCACATCAGGATTTTTCTCGTTGTGAAGCCGGTCAAGACCGCGTTCTCCAAAAAACGGGAGTCCGGTCACGGCAAACGCGATGGCGTCCGCAATACTGGTTTTTCCCCGGCCATTTCCTCCGGTAATGACGGTGGGATCACCGAAGGTCAGTTCCGTAGGTTTTTCATAGGACTTGAATCCCGAAATACTCATACTGGTAATCTGAAACTGCTCGATCTTTTTCAACTGTCTGCTCCTTTCGTTTGCTCAGGGCAGCTTTTTATGCTGCCTGCTGGCCCTGCTGATAGACCTCATAGGACTCCAGCACACAGAACACCACGGTATCCTGCTTGCGGGTTGTGAGCCTTACATGAGAAAGCTGCGTACCCGGCGTCAGCTCGGGACGTATCCCCCGGACATAGGCATAGGTCTGCTTTTTCTCCGGCGTTTCCAGATTGACCAGCGTATTGCTGCCACTCATGCCGCCCTGTACCTTCGCGGCCAGGACTGTGTAGATGTCCTCCTCGGGCATAGCCTGCGCGGTATTGCGGAACGGAACGGTCTTTCCGGTGGGTTCAGCGGTATGTTCCTGCTTTTTGGAGCCCGCCTGCGGTTTCTGCTGCGCCGAGCGATTCTGGGGCTCAGCAGATTGCTGCGCTGTGCCGCCGCTGCGCTGATCCTGTACAGGTGCGGAGGACGGCTGCTTATCACCTGCGGCCTTCTGCTCCGGCGCGGTCTTAGGCATCAACAGAGATTGAATACCGCTCGCTGCGGCAGGCTCAAGCCTCAGCTTTTTAAGCGCGTTCAAATAAGCGTCATCCAGCTTTTTCCGCTCACTAGCCTTAATAATGTAGCTGCGTCCCCGGCGCTCGATGTCCACCCATACGGTGTCGAGGCTGTAGAGGACACGTCCGATGCCCCATTGGTAGGCAGCTCGCTTCATGCTGTCGGAGAGGCCGCCTTTGATGGGTTCAATGTCCGAATCCTCAGCGCCGTCCCATTTGGTAATGAAGCCCTTGCCTTCAAAGTAAATGGCAATGCCGCAGAGCTGTGCGTCCTTTTTCCCATTGGAGTGCCACGGCTTAAACTCGTTGTACCAGTTTTCCGGGCCGCAGACCTCGTCCAGTCGATTCTGGATGGCGCGGTTGGTCACATAGGGGACCGCCATGCCCCGCATCGATTCCTCGATCGTATTTTGCAGGCGCCATTCCAGATCCTCCGGAGCAAAGGGCTTTGCAAGCGCTGCCTGCATTTCTCTGGTATCTTTTTCTGTCATTTTTTTACCCCCTAAGAATAAAATCACTCAATGTGCGGCCATTAGGGACAAGAATGTCCGTATAGTAGTAGGCGGGGTTCTTGTCCTTGAGATGTTCCAGCAGCGCTTTGTGGTCAAGCCCCTTTTGATTATGCGCGGAGTAGAACATATCGTCATTGTCGGGCAATCCCAGCAAATACCTCGGAAAATTTTTCAATGCTGAAAGTTTTTTGTATCGCGGCAGGATATTATTGCCTGTGCATACCCTTTCGTCTTCGTAAACATTGGAAAAAGGATAATAAAACATGGGTGTATCCTCCGTTGGAGGCTCATCCTCGACCACTCCCATAGAACAATCTGCGACCCTTCCGTCAGCCAAGACACGAAGGCCAAAGACCAGCCGCGGCAGCGGAAAGTCCAAATATTCCGTATCTCGGTAGATCACATCCGCCCGCAGATCAGGGTTCCAGATCACGAAGCGGCGTTCTTCGGCATTCATGGAGACATGAAGACAATGCTCTGGCAGAAATCCGCTGCTAATGTATTCATTCCCGGCGCAGCTGCCGTTGAGGGCGTAATAAAATTCGACTGGGTCGATCTCCCGGTAACTCAGGACTCCACCGGGACTTCGTTCCTGAACAATGATGGTATTTCGACTCGGTGAGATCCGAACGACTACCTCCTCCGGCGATTCCTTTCTCACAAGCGGCATTACGCAGCCTCCTTTCCGTTGAAAATAAGATGCTGTTCATTTCTTTCAGCCTCCAGCCGTCTGACTTCCTTTTGACAGTAGAGGATCATATTGATAATTGAATTCAAGAAGAGGAGCGGCTCATAGCAATCCGGTGAAAGTGTAATGTCGATCTTGACACCATCTCCGCCGAAATAATAAGCAACATCGAAGACAGAGTGGGATGCGCCAACGACATAAAACAGGAATGTATCTTTGATCTTTTCCTGCCACACTCTGCTTTGCGAAAAAAAGATATCCCCATCTTGGCAGCCCAACTGGTATAGACGGTCAACGCTCTGGTCGCTAAAGCGCACGGTGTAAAACTCATCATCTGTTTCTTCCGGTTCTTCATCGAAAAAAGCCCACAACAAATCGTACATGATCATGTCAGGGTCTTCCTCGTCCACCTCTGGGTAATCCCGAATGATCGCGTTGACCATATCGGCATCGCTGGTGTGAAGGTATTTTAAAATCCGCAAGAAAAGCAGAATATCCCATTCATATTCGTTGTCATACATGGGCGCACCTCAAAAGAAAGTTCGATGCAGCAGCCGGAAGGTCTGCGCTTTTTTACTATTGCCGGCTAAGGCTGCGATCCAGCCGCTTTCAGTGCGCCGACAAATATCATTCAAGCCTTCAGGTGTGACCTCCTCCATTTCAAAGGCCGACCAGTTGATCATAGCCAGGTTCAATACGCCGTCTTTCTTTACCGTGTCCATCACCGTCTGGAGGTAAGGGCTGTACTTTGGTTCGGAAAGCACAGTTTCTTTCGCAGGTACCTCATGGAGTAACTGCACAAAGCGATCTCTATGAAACTCAAGCATCCTTGATCGCCTCCTGCCCAAAGCTGACCATGCACAGGGCGTACTGGTCCAAATTCTGCACAATCTCACTGCGTTCCTGTTCAGATGCAGATGCCCGGCCGAGCGAGGCATAGTAAATGCCGCAATCAGGGATAGGCGCTCCTTCTTGAATCAGAATGTTCCAGACCGTGTGCGCCAGCAGCTCGGGATCGCTGCCATCCACAACCGTAGAGCAAAGCAGCATATCACCGATCTTCTGCGCACCGCCGAGATCCGCTTTACGGAGCATTCCCGCAGTATGGAAGGCAACCGCCTCCCGCTGCGCCTCCTCGCCAGCCGCAAGCAGTTGGCGAAACACCTCGGGTTCCTGTTTCCCGAGTACAACTCCAAAGGGGCGGGAAATCTTATGCTCCCACACGCCATTCGATGGGTTGAACTGTCGGTACAGCTTTCCGAGTTCCGGACGCAACAGGTTCGTTACCGTTCCCCACGCCTGTAAACGCAGGGATTCATCCGTTCCGGCGAGGCCGCTTATAGAAACGACGATCACCATATCTAAAGATTTCATTTTTATTTCCTCTTTCATCAATATTCGTCAGCCAGCATGATCGTAGTGGCCGAACGGTCTGCCTCCGTGATGATCAGGATACGGATCTTGCCGCTGATTTGATACCAAGACAAGATACGGTCCCCATCGCGGATTGCCTGCTCATTGGCTTTTTGATCCGCCATGCAGGTATCGCCCCAGTCACCGCGGATATGCCGATTCACAAGACGGATCAGCTTTTCTTTTGAGACATTCGCCAAAGCAGCCATTGTGGCGCGGACTTCTCCGGTGGGAAACCGGACCGGTCTGTACTGCATAATAGGTAGGCCCCCTTTCTTTATGTCAATGCCTTAAAGCCGTTTGGCGTCAGGACATTGAAGATCATTTTATTTGTGATGGTTTCTTTTACCTCGCTGCCAAGATGGTTTCCGCTGGCACTGAATTTCTCCTCGCTCTCCGTGCGCACGACCTTGACGATGCGGCCCTTGATGATGTGAGGTCTGTCGCATTCAATAAGGCCGTTTATCATGCCGGAGCCGCCGATCAGCCCGATCTGGCTGATGGAGAGTGGAAGAAGCGGGCGCTTGGCACCGTTGTCCAGCTCGCTGCGGCGCATCATCTGTGCGAAGCTGTTAGACTTGCGAAGCTGCTGCTCCAATTCCTTTTGGTTGAACCGCTCGCCCTTGAAAGTGCTGACCTGCAAAGGCTGTGCCGGGAGCGCATAGCGTCCCTCACCAATCTTCTCAAGAGTCGGTATCGAGGCGGGACTGCACGCAAGCTGCTCCAGCCAGAGCGTATCCTGCAATTCCGTATCTCTGTGCTTTCGGACGCCGAATATAGCAACCTGTTTGAACTGCTTAAACTCGCTGTCTGTAAAGCGCCAGACGGAGAGGTCGTTGAAATTATCAACGAGGACACGGCAGATGTCCGGTGTCAGGCGGTAATAGGGAATGACATAGATCAGCAGTCCGCCATACATCAAGGTGGGTAGGCTCTCGATCAAAAACCGCTTTTCATGCCGGGACCGGCCGCCGCTTTCATTGATGACAGACAGGTATGGCGGATTCAAAAAGAGCAGATGAAATGCTTCATGGCTGATACGACTGTAAAAGAAGCTGCCAAAGCCGACGCGATGGAGACGTGTCTGCGCTTCTTCTGCACGGCTCTCATCCAGCTCCACGCCGTAGGCATAGCAGTTATTTCCCTGAGCCAACTGACGCAGAGCCTTACCGCAGCCGCAGCATGGATCGAAGAGGTTCGTGGTGACGCCATCCGGGAACCGGATACCTCGCAGCATCAAAGAGATGTTGTCAGGATCGGTAGGGTAATAGCCCAGCTTGATGTTGTTCATCAGACGGCCTACCACGGCGGCATTGGTCTTTTGTCCCGTGGGGAACGCAGCCGCGAACCTGCTCAGCACCTCATAGATTGGCTTGTAGCCTGTACTCATGAGATTGAAGCCGCTCATACCCCGGCAAAGCTGTCCTGCCATAGATGCCAGTTTGTACTCTTCCATCTCCAGCAGAAATAGCTGGGCGGCAGTGATCTGCTCTGTCAGGTTCCTGCGGATCTGCTCAAGCTCTGTGTAGGTATCCCGCGCCGCCGCCAAGTCGCTCTGCCGGTATTTTTCAATCCTTGCTCGCTGCACGACCATGCTCTGCGCTGATTGCATGATTTGTGATTGAAGTTGGGTAAGCTGATCCAGGGCATAGGGCCTTTGTGTTTCTAAATCAAGCGGCTTGCTCATCAAATTCCCAGTCCTTTCTCAATGCACAAAGGACATCTATGAGATGGGCATAAGGCCATTTTTCAAGTTCGTGCCGGGTGATAAAGTGGTTATAGCCGCCTTTATAGTCTCTGCTATGGCGCACCGTGCGGTAGAGCAGCACTTTACCGCTGCCGCAGGCATGCTGGGAAATGGAGACATAAAGGCCGCCGCTCTCCCACATTCCGATCAGGCTGCAATCTCCCGATACTCCAATGCCGCCGGCGTTGCTGCTGACGGTCACCTCGCGTAGCCCGAGATCTCTTGCGAGGGCGCGCAGGAAAACCTTTCCCACATTGAGGAAGACCTGCTTGCTCCCGTTGGGACCGCATTCCTTTTTGCCGTGGATATCGCAAAGGTCAAAATCAAGCAGCGCGGCCAGCCGCCGCATATTGTTCGTCTGTGATTTTATAGACATGGCAATTCCTCCGATCATTGATATAAAAGAGGGCAAGGAACAGATACAGTTCCTTGCCTTCTTGTCGCACGGCTCATGCCGCGCCCTTCATATTCTCTTCGGCTTGCGGTGAAGATTTAGCCGTGTCTGCCGCCCCCAGCGGGACGCGCTTGGCACAGTATGCTTTTAACCGCACACAGCCGTTTTCTGTCAGGATACCGTGATAGCGCTTTTCATAGAGGACGGATTTCCCATTCTCGCTGATCCGTACCCTGCTCACCACATTGATCTCCCGCATAGGCTCTTACGCAGCGTTGCGGAGGATACGCTCATGTTCAAAATCGAACACGGGTGCATTTTCCTCCGGCGTACCGGGGATGAGCTTGAGGGTGTAGCCCTGCTCACGCGCCAGCTTGAAAATGCCGACGATTCGATTGAGTTCTTCATCCACAGGTTCAGGCTCGGCGGTATCTTCTGTCGCGCATGGTGCAGCTTGTGCTGCCACAGATTCTTGCTTTTCTTCCTGCACCGGTTCAACAACAGCCTCTCGCACATTATCATCGACGTCTGCCGTGGCTTTCAGTTCCTTTTGACTAGGAACCGTCAATACCGTCCAGATCGAGCGGAACGCGGAAGCAAGAAGCGTACCAAAAAGCGTGCGCTTTTTCGGCGTCAGGTTAATGATCTCTGCGGCATTTACCGTGTCGATCTCGCTGAGTGTTACCGTCAGCTTTCCTGTCTCTACATAGGCAGAGGATAGAAAGCAGGATACCGCGGCGCTCTCCGAGGCAAAGACCTCCGGCGACTGCACACGCTTAGCGAGCAGGCGCTTACAGACGATGCTGCCAGCGTCCATATCATCGACCCGGATCACATCGGCATTCACGGTTCCGGCATGGACTGTTCCGTACCCTGTGATCGTTTTGGCCGTGATGCCGCAGGTCACTTGAAGGCATCCGTGAACAACCAGATGCTCCGTCGCAAGAGATTCGTAACGGATAGTTTCTCCCTTGGGAATGTAGATAGTTTTCATATTGCTGTCTCCTTTTCATTTTTTGAGGGCGCATCGCCCATTTTCTTTTTAGTCTCAGGCGGCCATTTCATCACGGAGCCGAACCGGCAACACCAGCGCAAAATCGCTGCGCCCCTCTGCCTCGACCACGATGGGCGTATAGGGACCGCTGAGTTTGATCCGCACCGTTGGCTCTTTTCTAAACTGTTTCAATACGTCCAGCATATAGCGAAGATTAAAACCAATGGCAAGATCACCGCGGCCAACCATAGATACACGGGTCGTAAAACGTCCGGAGGGCACATTCATGGATAATTCCTGCCCGGCAAAGCGTACATACGGAAATGTACAGCTGCCAATGCATTCTTTGAGATAGGTGAGTTCCCGCAGTAGTTCATCCGTCTGCACCGTAATGACTTCCCTGTAGGCCTTGGGGATCGCAACGTCGGGATCATAGGTGTCCACACCATACCTGCGGACATACAACTTCAGCGTCTCGTCTGAGAAGCATACCTTGTGAGCACCGATCTGTACCGCAACTTCATTTTCTCCGAACGCCCTTAAATGCGTGAGCGCATCGCCCAGCAGCAAACAGGGCACAGGGAAAACCGTATCCGGCTGCGTATCACAGGCCATGCGACGTCCATCCAGAGAAAAAACGCGGTCTTCCCGAAACTGGACACATGCGCTCTGCGGCCGGCGGTCGAGGCATCCCTTTTCTGCGGCATAGCGTACACGCTCGACTCTGCGGAAAAGCGCAGCGGCGTTCAAACGCAGGGATATGCCGTCCTCTATGGTCCCGCACTCCGGATAATCTTCATGGGCGATGACAGGAAACTCCGCGGCTCTCTGCCCACAGAGCACCTCTATCTTCCCATCCCTTTCGTCCTTTGGAACAAAGGTAATCGCCAGTTCTCCCTCAAAATGAGCACAGGCTTTCATCACGTCCTTTGTTCTGGAAAAAACGAAGGATACATCATCGCCGTGAGCGGGAAGCTCCGCTACGAGCCATGTTTCAAGGTCTGTCGCCGTCAGTGTGCAGAGTCCATTCTCTACACGCACGGCAATCTCCTCCAGAATGGGGAGCGGACTTTTCCGCAAAACCTTACTGACCTTGCTCATCGCGTCCGAGAACGCTCTGGCATCTACCGTGAACCTCATCATGCCGCTTTCCTCCTCGGCTGTTTTTCCAGTACTGTCTGCATCCGGATCGTTCTTGTAGAAAAGTCCGTCTGAAGCGCGATATTTTCTCCGTGGGTCAGGATGTTATAGACCATCGTTAGAACAGCCGTAGCCGCCGTGATATTGGCAACGATGCTCTGGGGATCTGCCTGCGCCGCTTCGGCACAGCTCAGTTCCGATGGGAACCTGTCTGTGATCTTAAGCATTTCCGGGTGGACGCCGCCGATGGGTCTTCGCACGGTACGTCCGTTTTTCCGCACGCCACAGACCACCTGGCCGGTATAGCTGCCGTTGCCGCTGTCGATGTAGATGAGATCTAAGCTCTTTTTGAAAGCCTCATGGCAGAGCTGGCGCGTACGGTTATTGTCCACGCACCCCAGCAGGAGAACCATCTCTCTGACTTTTCTTCTCGGATAGTCATCCGTTTCCCATTCTCCCGGTTCAATCAGGGTCATAAGCTCCGAGAGCGTTTCAATGAAATTGGGAACATACTCCGTTTCCATGCCCAGCACGGTCGAGTAACGCTCCGAGAGCACGCGGGCTTTATTTTCACCAAGATCAGCTTCCACGAAATTCTGCCGGTCAAGGTTCTTGGCCTCGACGAGATCTCCGTCGCAGATGATAAAACGCGCCGGGCGGTCAAGCATGTGCAGCAGACGGAAGAGATACGGCGCAACATAGCCGCCTGTCCCGCCTGCGCCCAGCATCACGACCTTTACCGGACGATCCATTGGGAATTTCATCACCACACCTCCGAAAGAAACTCTCGAAGGCTGCGCTTTTTCTCTTTTTTCGGCGGAGCGCTGCGGAGACTAACCTGTTCCAGCCATTCCTGCGGGAACGGCTGCTCCAACCCCTCAATGACCTCAGCGGGATCAATGGGGACAAAGCTGTCGCCGCAGAAAATGCGAGCCTTGAGTGTCGGGTAGAAATGGTCAAGCTCTCCAAGGACAAAGTAAAGTCCCACGGAGCGCTCGTCCCGGTCATCCTTTCCCGAGAAAAAGGCGTCCATGCTGTTGTGGGAGTGGATGTCGGCGTAGCAGATGTACCGCTCCTCATCGTCATAGGGGCAGTCATGGAGATTGGCCTCCACTTCCTCCTTGCAGACGCTCTGTTTGGGAACATAGGCGAAAAAGCGTTTTTCCGCCTTGTCCCAGTAGATCAGCGCCAGCGCCTCGTTTTCCTCGGCCTCCGTCATAAAGGCGCGGAAGAAAGCGATGATTTGTCCCATCAACTGAGCGGGGATCTTCGGCAGAGCCGGGGTAAACCCGGCTCTGATCTCCGAAAAGTCCACTACATTATTTTTGGGGGCGATAAACTCGCCCTGCTCCATTTTGCGAAGCTCATAGATCCTGCCGTCACGGGCGGGAATCAGGCAAATGACTTTATCCGATGTCCGAGCCTCCTCCAGAGTTCCGAATTTCCCCTTATAGGCGGCTTTCCCCTTGGTCTTCATCTCTACCTTGGGCTTTACATAGCAGCAGGGATCTTTTTCTTTTGATTTTTTGAGGGCCGCCAAGAATTCGTGAGACCGTTCGATTGTCTCTTTCACAGAAATGATCGTGGTGCCCTTGGGGTCTTTGATCTCCTTGCGGATACCGCAATATTCCACACTCCACGATACTCTCTTACCTTCCTCAAGGTCGGTAAAGTCCTCGGATTTGCGGATACGCAGTTCCTCAAAGGTCATGGAGGGGTCCTCGATTTCCTCTTTGACGCCCTTGTGATAGAAGACCGGTGGCTTTTCCAAAAGTCCTTTCTTGGTGTTCTCCGCCGTTTTCTGTTCAAAGGCCGCAGCGATGGGATTTTCTGCGGCTGCGCTCACCTCCGGCTGCTCGGGTGCAGACTTTTCCGCAGGCGGGGCAGCGGTAGGTTTGGGTGCAGGTGCCGCAGGCGTTTCAGGCTCCTTGGGTGTTGGAGCGGATACTGCGGCAGGATTCGGTGCAGGCACCGGTTCAGCAGGCTCCGCAGGCGGCTCCTGCGCCTCGGGTGCCGGATCAGGTGCTGCAGCCTCCACAGGAGATGCAAAGGGATTGCTCTGATCTGCCCCCGTGCTGTCTTTGAAGATCGCCTCAATGTCCAGACCTTCCTCGCCGGAGATCTCGCCAAAAGGCCATGCGCTGTTGCTGGATTCACTCATAAATGCTTGCTCCTTTCGATTTTGGGACAAAAAAAGGCCGCAACTGCTCCCATGAGCAATTACGGTTTCTTCTTATCCTTATTTCATTCCAGTTCGTCCGAGTCTCTGACGGAGGGCGCAATGACCCCCTTTCCGTCGCCGTTCCTCCCTAACTTACTCCGCCCTGACTTACTTCGCCCTGAAATACGCTTTTATTCTACTACCCCATATTTCACCTGCATAGTTGGAGGTTTTCCATAGTCCCAAGTTTTCTCGAATAATGCCTTGTGACTTCAGGAAATCATGTTCACGCAAAGGCACATTGCACATATCTCGTATTGCAGTTTTGGTTGAAACACCAAAATTCGGATAACTGGAGATAAATTTGTAAGGAAGAATACCTCATCTGCATTTACAGATTAGAAACTGCAATGATTATTTGCAGGAGAGCAATCAAATTATATCCTACATTTGGGGATATGAGTTGAATCAGAGAAAGGAGGGAGTTCCAATGACTTATAACAAGCTCTGAACAGGAGATCAGAGCAATTGAAGAAAGTATCCTTTTTAGAAACATGATTTTGAACTGTCAGAATAAGATTACACACATAAAGAGAAAGGAGCCTATAATGAAAAAACGACTGATTTCTATGCTTTGTGCGTCCGCTATCGCCTTCCTTTTAGCTTTGCCTTCGTATGCTTTCGATTCTGATATGGCCACGTCCGCTAAAGTCAACGCCGATATTGCAGAGTTGAAAGAAACGTATTCTATCGATTCCAACCTGATGCAGGATGTAATTTCCAATTATCCTGATGCAGAACCTCAAATCGCGGCTTTGAAACAGCAGGCCGAGGCTTATCAGTTTACGCCTGAGCAGGTGGAAATGCATCTTCAGGGGATGAAGAATTACGCTGAAGATCCGGCAGAAGTGGAATATGGCAAGCTTTCGGAGGACGGGACATTCTACATCTTGCCAAATGGCGATACTATGCCCAATCGATTTAGTAATGCGTTAAATCTCAATTCTGGCAATGACACCGCCTTCACTAATCAGGATATTGCCCCTCTCAGTTTCTCCTCCAACTATATTAGCCAGACGAATGCCGATGATCAGACCGGTGTATTTTGGGTAGTAAAAAGCACTACTGGTCATGATCAGGCGACAGCTTTCTTTAATCTTCCGACTGTTACTGCATCGGCCAGTTCTCCTGACAGACCTTATATGTTTTTCTCTGTTAATACTACCAGCAGTTCTATTTGCGGTGATTATGGCGTCGTATATTATCCAGCCTCGCAGAGATGGGCTTTATGCACACATGCAATCAAATGGAATACCTCTACCGGCAGCTATGACACCGTTCCGTGGCAGGAGATTACACTGCCCTCCAGTTATAACTCTGGCGGTTTATTATATCTGCATCTTCAGATTACCAATACCAATGGAACAGATAAGGTTACAATTACCGTCAAGGATGGTTCGACCTTCGCTGTCTTAGCAACACTGTCCTGCGACTTCACGGGAAATCCATTTAACAGCTCCCTGTCCAATGTTAATATCTTTAGAGAAATTACTCTCGCTCAGCACCTTGACAGCAGTGGCAAGTTAAACACCTCTACTGGGACTCGCACAGAAAACTCCAAGTTTAGCAACGCCTATCTGTATACTCCCTCTACTTATTCTTCTTGGGGGACGGCGCGAACCACAACCGCTTATAAACAAGCGCCTAAATCTTCACAGCTTGCTACGGTCGTAGTCAACGCATATACCAAGTGGAACTCTGAGGATATTTCCATTCGATTCACACAGTAATCCATCTCATACCGCTATATAACAGGAGTGTTAATTAATGAAAAAGAGGATCATTCAGTCTTTACTTGCAATAGTATGTTGCGTTACGGTGGCCTTGAGTGCCATCCCAACCGCTGAGGCAGCAATGCGCGCAAGCGTTGTTACCGGTAAGGTAACGCTCAACGGTCAGGTCATTGATAATAAAACGGCCAAGTATCCGCTTTTGATTTACAGCAACATCACTTACTTTCCCATGACATATCACCTCAGCCGATTCATGGGTGTGAGCACTGACTGGAACGGTGGAAGCAAGACACTGGATATCACAGCCGGCGGCGCGCGCACGGCTTATGTTGCCGAGACAGGAAAAAAACAAAGCGGCAGCGTTTCTGTTGCGCTTCCCAGCTATAAGATTAGTGTTAACGGCGCGCAGATCAATAACAAGGAAGAAAAGTATCCCATTTTCAATTACAACGGAATCACTTATTTCCCGCTCACATGGGCTTATGCGGTCGACTCTTTCGGCTGGAGCTATCAGTGGGATGCTGTGAACGGATTACGTATCGATACCAGTTCAGCCCCTGCCCCTGCTCCGGTTGAACCGGGAACTGGTAGCGGTACGCTTGATTCGGCGCTCTCGATTTTGAATGCGGGATACGCTTCGGGCGGCAGCTACCGCGGTACAATTACCGGTCCGAAAGAGCGCACGAGCTTTGATGCAACGCTCAGCGTAGAGAAAAGTACATCTGGCAGCAAGGTCGAGCTTACCGCAACTCCTTTCCCGTTTTTTGATAACGGCATCAGCTATTTTGCAAATTACTATGCCGTAAATGGTGGTTTTGCAAGTGACGAACAGATCGGCGTTTCCGGCAACGGCGGTGGACTTGGCGACCCGTTTGAAGTCAATGAATCGTCGGAGAAAGTCTACATCGGCAAATGCTTCCTTGACTGCCAGTTCACCGGAGCACGCAGCAATCATATCACGGACGCAAAGCGTGTTTCCTCGTCGGGCAGCGCGGAAACATGGGAGCTGGCAATCACGTTTGCAAGCGATGGCTTTACCGGCTACACCGCGAGTGTAAGCGTCGATACAGCAAAGAGCGCTGTAACGCAGATCGTGATCCGCACCGCAAACTATACGCTGACGATGATACCTGCGTAAGAAGGTATCGGTGTTTCACGGAAGCTGCGCTGTAAAAGTGTCCAAAAAACAGCATTAAACAAAATATACTCCACTGCAATTATGATCTCTTATAGTAGTTATACCTATCACTTAGACTATAACTTATGATAACACTCTCAACCAATTTACAGTCTACAGTGGGGTAATACAGAAGGCACCTTCAACTCTATTAAAGGCTTTGGTTCTACCATAAGAGCTTTTTCGTAACCCTGCTGAACGGGCTTAAGAATCATGGAACACCGCTTGCCTTAGGGCAGGCGGTGTTTCATAACCGTAAAAGTAATCGCGCATAGCCACAGACAATAGTAACGGAACGTTGCACTGATATGCTCCCCCTTGATGAAACAGTGAAAAAACAAATTCACTGAAAATCAAGGGGGAGCACTATTATGCCACGGAAAACAAAAGCCAGTGCAGAAGAAAAGGCTCAAATCGTAGAGGCATACCTTCGGGGTGAGATGGGGCTTAAATCTGCAGCGGCGAAATTATCAGTAGTCATATCAACAATGGAACTATGGATAGCTCTATATAGAGCGGAAGGATCAAATGCATTTGTTCAAGCAAAAAGGAATCGTTGCTATCCTCCGGAAGTCAAAGAAGCTGCGACAAAGGAGTACTTGTTTGGAAAAGATAGTATACTTAGTATCTGCCAAAAATATTGTATTCGCAGCACAAGGAGCCTCCAACAGTGGATAAAGGTGTATCATGCTCATGGAGATTTCAACTCCAGAAAGAATTCAGGAGGCGGAAGCT